>SMVB01019116.1_pt1 | contig 105618 bp, 89 predicted proteins | sample 2456461 | NCBI WGS metagenome assembly SMVB01 (sample SAMN11095934, study PRJNA526329) | marine sediment metagenome | biome: Marine sediment; feature: Surficial sediment; material: Deep marine sediment; isolation source: Hadal surficial sediment | place: Pacific Ocean | collected 2014-05 | depth...
ATCCGAGAGTCCATCGGAAAAGACGGAATGGGTGAGGTCTATCGTGCGACCGACACCAAGCTCGGGCGCGACGTCGCGATCAAAGTTCTCCCCGAAGAATTTTCCCGGGACGCCGAACGACTCGCTCGATTCAAGCGAGAGGCGAAGCTCCTCGCCTCTCTGAACCATCCGAACATCGCGTCGATCTACAGCCTGCCTGGAGCAATCGGACAACACGCACTACCTGGTTCTCGAGCTCGTTCCCGGTGAGACGCTCGCAAAGCGGCTGACACGTGGCCCTCTTTCCATCGAAGAGGCCCGCGCGATCGCCACCCAGATCGCGGACGCGCTCGAGGCCGCGCATGAGCAAGGGATCATTCATCGGGATCTGAAGCCGGCCAACGTCATGCTGACGCCAGACAACAAAGTCAAAATCCTCGACTTCGGCCTCGCCAAGGCATTTACGGAGGACGCCCCCGACGCCGACAGCTCGATGTCCCCGACCATCACGAGAGACGCCACGCGCGTCGGCGTGATCCTGGGGACCGCGGCTTACATGAGCCCCGAGCAAGCGAAGGGCAAGAAGGTCGACAAGTGCACTGACATCTTTGCCTTCGGCGCGCTGCTCTACGAAATGCTCGCGGGGAAGAAGGCGTTTCCCGGCGAGGATATCCCGGAGGTGCTGGCTTCGGTGATCAACCTAGAGCCGGACTGGGACAAGCTTCCCTCGCAGACACCTTGGCGCATGCGCGAGCTACTTCGCCGATGGGTTCATGATGTCGAACGACAAACCTCATCTCGACTCACCTTCGATCCGGCTTTGGACAGCAATCCGCTTTGGGCGCCAGACGGCACCCGTGTATTTTTTGCGTCTCGACGGGCTGGCAGGCCAGATTTGTTCTCGAAGGCGAGTGACGGGAGCGGGAAAGCCGAGCCTATCGAGTTTCGACGGTCTGATGAGTTGCTCGACCTTCGACCTGAGGCGTTCACCGCTGATGGATTGACCCTTCTGACAGTCGAACGGAGCGCTGGTGGCACAGACCTCGGAAAATTGACGCTATTGGAAGAGCCGGTTTATGAGCCGCTTTTGAACGAGCCGTTCGAAGAGCGCTGGCCGGCGCTGTCCCCCGACGGCCGATTCATCGCCTATGCTGCTGCCGATGAAGCGGGGTCGCTTCCATATTTACGTCCGCCCCTTCCCCGACGTGAACGGTGGCCTTTACGAGTTGACGCCGCGTGGGGGCAACTGGCCTTTTTGGGCACCTGATGGTTCGGAGCTGTTCTATTTCTCGATTGCGGAGAACGCTTTTTTTGCCGTACCGATTCAGATGGAGCCGGCGTTCCGAGTGGGGGCGCCCCATAAATTGTTTGGCGGTGACTATGTACGAGGAGGTGGCAACCAGTGGGACATCACTCCGGACGGCGAGCGTTTCCTCCTAATTCGCGAGATCCGGGACGTGGAGGCTCGCGAAATCCATGTCGTCCTCAACTGGACCGAAGAGCTAAAACGGTTGGTGCCCACGAATGACTAGCTGTCTTGACAGGTGCGCCATCAAAGGGGCATGGCAAACGAATTCAAGCTCAGTTCGATTTCAGATGACGATCTACTTCGACGCTTGTCGGAGATCGTGAAAAAGTCGCGGCGCGTCGAGGTCGATGTTCGTTTACTGCACACAAACGCCGAGCTTGCCTTTCGCCAGTGGGGAAATTTCGTGCGGACCGGGGCCGGACACGTATGAATTTTCCGGTCCTTACTTTCCACGCGGAGAAGCTCAATGAAAGGGATTTTCGATCGTCATCCCCTTGATTTTTTGTCCTGTCGACAAGTCTTCGGTCATGAGCACGGTTGCGCCCACTTGCAGCGCCGCGTGAATGATCAATGAATCCCAAAAGGAATATTTGTAGCGCTTCTGCAAATCGATAGCGTTGAGGATAGATTTTCCGTCGGTGACGACAACTTCCCAGCTGAGAAGGTCGCCTACTACCTTTTGAGCTACGGACACGTCAATCGGTTTGGGCAACTTCTGCGTTACATTCACGTAGAATTCCTGTAGTACTTGGGTGCTGAGCACGCCGCCGCCGCGTTTCCATAACCCAGCCATCATGTCACGTGCCACGTCGTGCTTGCTCCCGGCCGAGATATCGTGTGCATAAACCAGAATGTTGGCATCGAGGAAGACTTTAGCGTCGGCCATGAAGCTCTTCTCGAGAAACGGCTAGCTTACCTCGCGAACCCAAATCGAAACCACGTTCTAGGAGCTTCAGATGTCGTTTTTTGGCCCTTTCGTACTCGGCGCCTTGGTTTATTCGGTATTCGAGGGCTTCCCGCATCAATTCACTCAAGGATTTGTCCTGTTGGGCTGCCGCGACCTTGGCCTTCTTCAGCAAAGGCTTCGGCAGCGACAGGGTCACATTCTGACGTTCCATGAAGCCTCCTTTCACATATTTATGTGTAGCACATATTTATGTGACATTTCAAACGAACGAAAGCTGAGCTCGTGATTCGCGCGGCCCAACCATGGGTGCTTCCGCTATCACGAGCGCCGGCGCCACATCGTTCACTTCAACGCCACGTTCCATCCGACGTCGGCGTGGGGTGATGCAGCAACTGCCTCGGGGACTTCACCGAGGCCAAGACAGATCGCTAAGCGAGCTCGGCGCAAGTGATGAGCGCCGAGTGGTCGAGGTCATCGAGTCGGGGATTGTCGCGGTCGCGATCGGACAAGAGAGGATCCGAACCAGGCCAATCGATCGCGAGCCCTGTGTCGTTCCAGAGAATGCCGCCTTCTTCCTCCGGCCGATAGATGTCGGTCGTCTTGTACCAGACATCCGCTTCGTCAGAGAGAACACAAAATCCGTGCGCAAACCCCGGTGGAACGTAGAGCTGTCGATGGTTGCTTGCGCTCAGTTGGCTAGAAACCCATTGGCCGAAGCGTAACGAGTCGGGGCGAATGTCCACCGCGACATCGAAGACCTCCCCTCGAACCACACTGATGAGCTTTCCCTGGTGCCGCTGGAAGTGCAGCCCGCGCAGCACGTGTTTCGTCGAGTGGGAAAGGTTGTCCTGGACGAAGCGCGCGTTGATCCCGGCGTCGCGATATGGGCCTTCTCGAAAGGTTTCGAGGAAGAACCCGCGCGCGTCGTCATAACTTTTGGGCTCGAAGAGCAGAACCTCTGGTAGAGACGTCGTCGTGACCTTCACGGCGAGCCGTCCGGTTCGACAATGGAAATCAAATATTGTCCGTACTCGCTTTCGGCGTGGGCCTCGCCGAGCTCGCGTAGCGCTTGGGCGTCGATGAATCCCATACGATAAGCGATTTCTTCAGGGCAACAGATTTTGAGTCCCTGGCGCTGCTCGATGGCCTCGATGAACGTCGCGGCCTGAAGGAGCGACTCCTTGGTTCCGGTATCGAGCCACGCGTAACCGCGGCCGAGAGTCTCGACATGTAGCTCGCCTTCGTCCAGATAAAGCTGATTCAAGTCCGTGATCTCGAGCTCGCCGCGCGCGGACGGTTTCAGCGCCGAGGCATAATCCACCACCCGCTCGTCGTAGAAATAGAGACCGGTGACGGCGTAGTTCGACGTGGGATTTTCGGGTTTTTCTTCGAGGCCTATGGCTTGGCCGTCACCATCGAACGTGACCACACCGTAGCGCTCCGGATCGCGCACCCAATAGGCGAAGATGGTAGCCCCCGAGCTGCGCTCCGCCGCGGAGCGCAAGTACCGTGTGAGCTCATGGCCATAGAAGAGGTTGTCTCCCAGGACGAGTGCCGCGCCCTGGCCGTCGATGAAGTCGGCGCCGATGATGAAGGCTTGGGCCAACCCTTCGGGGCGCGGCTGTACGGCATAGCGGATCCCGATGCCGAGCTGGCTTCCATCGGCCAACAGGTTCTCGAACAGGGGCTGATCGTGCGGGGTCGTGATGACGAGGATGTCCCGAATCCCCGCGAGCATCAATGTGCTCAGCGGGAAATAGATCATGGGCTTGTCGTAGACGGGGAGGAGCTGTTTGCTCACCACCGTCGTCATGGGATAGAGACGGCTCCCCGAGCCTCCGGCGAGGATGATGCCTTTGGTAATCATCGCGGTCCTTGCCGTGTCGGCGTCGGTCCGGCGCCATCGCTTCTAACAGTCGCTGCGGTGTCAGTTTTGGCTCGCGTCGACGTAGGGACCCTCGATCTTAATTTGCCGAAGTGATTTGCGGTCCAACTCGGTCTCTCCGGTAGGCAGTCCGTTCAATTTGAAGAAATAAGCGATGATATCGATATACTCGCGACGCTTGAGCCGGCCGGGATTGTCCTCGGGCATCGTCGAGCGTACGAACTCCACGAAGTCGTTGACGTTTTGTCCGGACCAGCCCTCCAAGTAACCGCCATCGCTGAACTCCTCGGGCTGGTGACACACCATGCACGCTTCGCCGAAAAATTTCTCGCCTCGTTCGGCTTGGGCGTCGGTATAGACGCCGGCTTGTACCGAGGTCGGGCCGTCCTGGGCCGTGAGCACTTGGGCCGCGGCAACGATGACGGCTAGAACAGATAGGAAACAGAAAAGTCGCTTCATTCTTTGCTCCGACAGATTCACCGCGCGAAGGATAGCATACCAGGCGTCAGCAGAGCTTCCTCGCCCTTACACGCTACTCGAGCAGGCTCTCGGCGACGTCCGAGAGCTCGACGACCTCGGTCGCGTCTTCCTCGAGTCGAGAGAGGAGCCACTTACCATCGATGCGGATCATGAGCACATATTGCCGGGTTTGGGCGACACGGCGGTTGCCGAACGCCCCCCTCTCGCTGCTCTTCTGGAAATGAACCGCCTCGAGCACGACGAGATTCACTTTGTCCTCAGCGGCTCGCTCCGACGATTCGAGCTTGTGACTGACGGCGACGATGTTCCCCTCGATGTGGCGAAAAGACTTCTTCTTGCCGAGCTCGAGCGCTTGTTTATGTGCCTCGTCTCGATAAGCCCGAAACGCCTCGGCCATCGGTCCGAAATAGTCGACCACTTCCCGCACAGCGGTTGCGGAGGCAAAGATAATGAACAACCAGAGCAGCTTCTTCACGCGACAAGGTTACCTGTTTCTATGTCCTCGTCGCTACGTAACGCGGCGCTTGAGCTCCTGCATGCATTGGTTCGCTGCTTTCAAGTGACCGTCGGTGCGGCCCACGATGGTGTTCACTTCGTTGGTCGTACGGCTCACGCTTTCGAGCGTCGCCGATTGTTCCTCGGAAGCCGAAGCGATGCTCGTGACGAGCTGCGCACTTTCGGTGGCGCTCTCGCGGATGATCTGAAGCGCCTCGGCGGCGTCCTTTGCGAGCTCCGCGCTCTTCGAGACGGCTCCCGCGGTGTGCTTCATGGTCGCGACGTTCCGAAGGGTCTCCTCTTGTACTTTTTGTTCTCCCAAGATCGCACAAAGGCGGGACTGACGTCAAAGAGGCTCTCGGCTCTCGGCGAGAGCGGCGCTTTGCTCTACAGCTACAGCGAGATTTTGCTGCGGCTTGGCGTGCTGTGTTAGCCTCGCGACGAGATGAACCGTTGGCTTCTCGTGCTCGTGGCTTTGTTTGGTGGTTGCCAGGCTCCGGAGCCCCCGCAACGTTCCCCACGGGAGCCCGCCCCAGATGTTACCGAGAGCCGGCCTCTGAAACAGGGATTCACGCACAGGCCGTCGCCAGATACGCCCGGTCTCCCACCGCAGATAGCGCCGCTTCTGGATGAGGCGGAGGTCACCACGGCCGCCGCCCGTGCCGAGGCACTCGGCCCCGAGGCTTTCCTCGCGGCGCAGCGCGAGCTAGACGTTCTCGTGAAGGCTTTCGAAAAACGCCCCGATCCCGACGCCGCGGCTCGCATCCGGGAGCGCGCAACCGAGCTCGCGCGGGACGGCGAGCTTCCGTACCGGGACATCGAGGTGCTCTACGCCGAGTACCTGTTCCCGAATGTCACGGCTGAGGTAGATGCCAAGTACAAAGGCAAGCTCGTGCTTCTAGAGGCGACCGTCGCCCCGGCCAACATGAGAGACTTCGCGGACGGTTTCAAGCTCGTCGACCAAGACCCCTATGTCCACGACCCGCTCCTCCTTTCCATCGACTACGAGCTCTCATTTGTGGAATGCAGCCTCGCCGAGCCGTCCGTTCAACCGGTGCGAGATTGGGAGCCTATACACCTCATCGTCGAGGTGGTTGGCAAGCGATACAGCGATTTGATGCTGCGGCGCTGCGTGATTCTCTAGATCTAGTAGCCGAGGTTTGGGCCTATGAAGCGCTCGACGGCGTCTACGGTCTCACCCTTGCGCTGGGCATAGTCCTCGACTTGGTCGCGTCCGATCTTGCCGACGCTGAAATAGCGGGCTTCGGGGTGATTGAAGTACAGACCGCTCACGGAAGCTGCCGGGAGCATCGCATAGGTCTCGGTCAAGCTCACGCCGGTGGCGCTCTCGGCGCAGAGGAGCTCGAACAAGAGTCCTTTTTCGCTGTGATCGGGCGACGCGGGATAGCCGGGCGCGGGACGGATGCCGCGATAGCGTTCGCGGACGAGCTCCTGTTTCGTGAGGTTCTCGTCGCGACCGAAGCCGCAGTTCTGCCGCGCCTGCTCGTGTACTTTTTCGGCGAGTGCTTCGGCGAGCCGGTCGGCGAGTGCTTTGACCATGATGGCGTTGTAGTCGTCGTTGTCGCTCTCGTATTTCTTGGCGAGCGTCTCCGTGCCGATGCCCGCGGTCACGACGAAACCGCCCAAATAATCCGGATGGCCCAAAGGGGCGAGAAAATCTGTGAGGGCGAGATAGGGTTTGTTGCTCTTTTTTTCCTGCTGCTGCCTCAACGTGTGGAAGCGCGCTTTCTCGATGCTGCGCGTCTCGTCTACATAAACAATAATGTCGTCGCCGTCCCGGTTTGCGGGGAAAAAGCCGTAGACCGCGCGCGCCGTGAGTTTTTTGCCGTCGACAATCTCGCCCAGCAACGTCTGGGCATTCTCGAATAGCTCGCGGGCCGCCTCGCCGACATCAGGTTTATCGAGAATGTCCGGATAGACTCCACGGAGCTCCCAAGCATTGAAAAAAGGCGTCCAGTCGATATAGTCGACAATGTCCGCGAGCGGCACGGGGTCGAGGACGCGGGTGCCGAGAAAATCGGGTTCTGCGATCGTCTCCGAGTTCCACGCGAGATCGAGCCTTCGATCGCGGACCGTCTCGTAGGCGAGAAGCTTCAGGTCACGTTCCTCGAAGCTTTTCCGGAGACGTTCCTGCTCGCTGCGATTATCGGCGATGAACGCAGCACGCGCGTCAGCGCTCAAGAGTCTGCTCACCGCGGTTACGGCTCGAGACGCGTCGAGCACGTGCAGCGTATCCCGGCTGTAGCGCGGCGCGATTTTTACGGCGGTGTGCATGCGCGACGTGGTGGCGCCACCTATGAGGAGAGGTACTTTGAGATCACGCCGCTCGAGCTCGCTGGCGACGTGCACCATCTCGTCGAGCGACGGCGTGATGAGCCCTGAGAGCCCGACGAAATCGACCTTTTCTTTCTCCGCGCAGTCGAGGATTTTCTCCGCCGGCACCATGACGCCGAGATCGATGATCTCATAGCCGTTGCAAGCGAGCACGACGCCGACGATGTTTTTGCCGATGTCGTGAACGTCGCCCTTGACCGTGGCCATGACGAGCTTTGCTTTGCTCTTCGTCTGGCCGGTCCGCTTTTTTTCTTCTTCCATGAACGGCTCGAGATAGGCGACAGCTTTTTTCATTACCCGCGCGCTCTTCACGACTTGGGGCAAGAACATCTTCCCGGCGCCGAACAGATCTCCGACGACGTTCATGCCGTCCATCAAGGGGCCTTCGATGACCTTCAACGGGCGGTCGTATTTTTGCCGCGCCTCCTCGGCGTCGGCTTCGATGTGGTCCACGACCCCGCGGACGAGCGCATGTTTCAGCCGCTCTTCGATCGTGCCCTCGCGCCACGCTTCGTCTTTTTCCTGTTTCTTGCCCGGGCCCGCATGGTCTTGAGCGAAGGTTATGAGCTTTTCGGTAGCGTCGGGATGGCGGTTGAAGAGCACGTCCTCGATGAGCTCGCGAAAGTCGGGCTTGATCTCGTCATAGACCGTGAGCTGTCCCGCGTTGACGATACCCATATCGAGCCCGGCGCGGATCGCGTGGTAGAGAAACGCGGAGTTCATTGCTTCACGCACAAAGTCGTTGCCGCGAAACGAGAACGAGAGATTGCTGATGCCGCCCGAAATCTTGGCCCCGGGACATTTTTCGTGAATTTTGCTCGCGGCCTCGATGAAGGCGAGCGCGTAGCCGTTGTGCTCCTCCATCCCGGTCGCGACGGTGAGGACGTTGGGGTCGAACACGATGTCCTGAGGCGGGAAACCGACCTCTTCGGTCAGGATGCGATAGGCGCGCTCGCAAATCGCGACTTTACGATCCGTCTCCGTCGCTTGCCCTTGTTCGTCGAACGCCATCACGACGACGGCGGCGCCGTATCGGCGAACGGTCCGCGCCTGCTCCGTAAAGACCTCCTCGCCTTCTTTGAGGCTCAGCGAGTTGACGATCCCTTTCCCCTGGAGGCAACGGAGTCCGGCCTCGATCACCGAGAACTTCGAGCTGTCCACCATGATCGGTAGCCGCGCGATATCGGGCTCCGAGGCGATGAGGTTGAGAAACGTCGTCATCTCTTTTTCAGAATCGAGGAGCCCCTCATCCATGTTGACGTCGAGGATGTTGGCGCCGCCTTCGACTTGATGGCGGGCGACTTCGAGAGCTTCTTCGAGCGCGCCGCTCTTGACGAGGCGGGCAAATTTTCGTGAGCCGGTCACGTTGGTTCTCTCGCCGATGAGAATGAAGTTCGAATCGGGCCGGATGGTCAAGGGCTCGAAGCCCGATAGCTGGGTAAAGCTCGACCGCTCGGATCGTCTATGCGGCGCGTATCGGGCGACCCCTTCGGCGATGGCGGCGATGTGCTCGGGGGTAGTGCCGCAACAGCCACCGGCGAAATTGAGCCAGCCTTCGCTCGCGAACTCCGAGAGCGTTGCCGCCATTTGCTCGGGACTCTCATCGTAGCCGCCGAAGGCGTTGGGAAGGCCGGCATTCGGGACGCAGGCAACGAAACGATCGGAGACCGTCGCGAGCTCCTCGACATAGGGGCGCATCGCGGACGGTCCTAGCGCGCAGTTGATCCCTACAGCCAAGAGCGGCGCGTGTGAGACCGAGATCCAGAAGGCTTCGGGCGTCTGGCCCGAGAGGTTTCTGCCGCTCTCGTCCACGATGGTGACTGACGCTACGACCGGGAGCAGAATGGCGCGCTCGTCGAACAGCTGCTGTATTCCCGCGAGGGCGGCTTTGATGTTCAGCGTGTCGAAGGCCGTCTCCGCAAGCAAGAGGTCTGCGCCGCCATCGACGAGCCCGCGCGCTTGCTCGTAATAGGCCTCTTTCAGCTGCTCGTACGTAATCGCGCGAAAGGCTGGGTCGGAGACGTCGGGTGAGATCGAAGCGGTGCGGTTGGTGGGGCCCATGGACCCGGCGACGAAACGCGGTTTATCGGGAGTCTTCTCGGAAACCGCGTCCGCGGCGCGGCGGGCGATCCTCGCGGCTTGGCGGTTGATCTCGTAGACGTGAGGCTCGAGGTCGTAATCGGCCATGGCGATGGACGTGCTGTTGAAGCTATTGGTCTCGATGATGTCAGCGCCCACGTCGAGAAAGCGGCGGTGGATCTCTTCGATGAGCGCGGGCTTGGTGAGCGACAAGAGATCGTTGGCGCCTTTGAGAGATTTCGGGTGATCGCGAAAGCTCTCGCCGCGAAAAGCGTCTTCGTCGAGGCCGTAGCTCTGGATCATCGTTCCCATGGCGCCGTCGAAAACGAGGATCCGCTCCTGGGCGAGCGCCCGAAGCTTTACGAGTGCGGCCGAGACCTTTTTCTCTTTCATACCTGTCGTTCTAAGTTGATAGCAACTTCACCCTCGAGACGCAAGCTCTGTGCGCGCAACGGTTTGGTTGGACCATCCGATAGCCCCTCCGTCAGGGCCAACGGACGCCTCGCATTGGGTCGAACGGCCGTGATTGTGATAAGTTCCGGACCGCTTTGAAGATCCACAACCGCGTCGCGATCGGGCTTCTCGCCGGCGTCCTCGTCGGTGTCGTGGCCGGCCCGAGCGCCTCGGTCCTCGAGCCGCTAGGGACGCTGTTCATCAAGCTCATCCGCATGGTCATCGTTCCGCTCATTGCCTCTTCGCTCATCATGGCCATCGCGGGTCTCCCGGGCCGGGGCTCGCTCGGGCGCATGGGTGTGCGTGCCGTCGGGTTCATCATGATCAGCCTCTTTGTGGCCCTATGTATCGCCATTGCGGTGGGCCAAGTGATCCAGCCTGGGAAGATGCTCTCCTCGGAAGCGCGGAGCGCGCTTATCGATGGCAAAGAGATCCCGGTCGTGGATCCCAATGCGCCGAAGCCATCGGTCGTCGATACGATCGTCGAAACGATTCTTTCTATTGTGCCGAACAACCCGATCCGTGCAGCGGCAGAAGGCAACGTGCTGCAGATTCTGCTCGTGTCGATTTTGGTCGGTCTCGCTGCGAGCGCGCTTCCGGAAGATCGCCGCAAGCCGTTGGTCGAGCTTGCGAGAAGCGTCGCCGAGACGCTCTTCAAGGTGACGGGCTGGATCCTCGAGCTTGCGCCGTTCGGCATCTTTGGACTCATGGCGGCAGTCGTGGGGCGCTCGGGACTGTCGGTGCTCCTCAGCCTCTCGGCCTATGTCGGCGTCGTCTTGCTCGCCCTTGTATTGCATATCGTCCTCGTCTACGGGGTGATGCTTCGCGTCGTGGCGCGCCAGAGCCCGAAGCGCTTGGTTGCCGCCGCCAAACCTCCTCTTCTCATCGCCTTCGCCACGTGCTCGACGGCCGCGGCACTTCCCGTTTCCCTGTCGACGATGCAGAAAGGGATGGGGATCTCCGCGCGCGTCGCGAGCTTCGTTCTGCCGCTCGGTGCCTCGATCGGTCGTGACGGAAGCGCCATGTATCAGGCGATCTCGGTGATGTTTATCGCGCAGGTCTACGGCGTCACGCTTGGCGCCCAGGATTTGGGGACGCTCATCTTTATCGCGATGCTCTCGGCGCTTGCCGTTGCTCCCGTACCGGCCGCGAGCTTCGTGAACTTGACGATAATTCTTGCCGCGCTCGGTTTGCCTCTCGAAGGCGCCGCCCTCATTCTCGGTGTAGAGCGGCCGCTCGATATGGCGCGAACGTCGACTAATCTCATCGGGCACCTCGTGAACGCGAGCTATGTCGCGGCCGCGGAAGGCGAGATCGACGTGACCGCGAAGGATGACGTCGAGGTCGTGGCGTGAGAAGAACATCACGGATTTAAATCCATCTGAGGGTTTTTCCCCCCACCGGTTACAAGAAAATCCTCATTTCCATACGCTTTTCGCTGGCAGTCTTCTTGCATCATCGAAGCCGCCATGCGTACAGCGCGCGATACGCTCGTTCATGAATCCTTGCTGCTTGTACGCCGTGTCGCGCTCCAAGTCGCGCGCCGCCTGCCCACGCAAGTGGAGCTCTCCGATCTGACCCAGGCGGGGTGTCTCGGGCTACTCGATGCCGCGTCGAGATATGACGGGGCGAGAGGCGTTCGTTTCTCGACCTATGCTGAGCTCCGTATTCGAGGCTCCATCCTCGACGGCCTGCGTGAGCTCGACTGGGTGCCGCGCTCCGTGAGGCGTCGCGGGCGCGAGCTCGACGCGGCGTCCGGGAGGCTCGAGGCGCGCCTGGGACGTTCGCCGAATGAAACGGAGCTCGCCGCCGAGCTCGACATTGCTGTTAGCGACCTCGGTCGTATCGAGCCAACGGTTGAGATGGTGGAGACCACCGACGATCTCGTCCGCGATCCGAACGCGATCGATCCCCACGAGGCTTTGGCGCGTCGCGAGTTATTTCGGATTCTCGTCGAAGCTATCGAGACTCTCACCAAGAATGAGCGGCTCGTTATGACGCTTTACTACTACGAAGAGCTCACCATGAAAGCGGTAGGCGAGGTACTCGGCGTGAACGAGTCTCGGGTCTCACAGATTCACAAGAAAGCGGTGCGTACGTTGCGGAAGCGTCTCGGCGGTCGGGTCTCGCTTGCGGGCCTCACGGGGCTCGTACGAACGGCCGAGCTCGCGCCGCAAGCCCCATAAGAGCCTGATAAGATGGCCCTCTGGAGGGCCAGAATGCTCCACCATTTCGTACTCCTGCGGCTCAAGGCGGACATCACTCCGCAGCAAACCGACGCCTTCATCAACGAGGCGCGTGAAGTTCTCGGACCGATACAAGGCGTTCAGAATTTGCGGGTGGGATTCGGCTTGGGAGTAAAGTCTGAACGATCCTATCCCATCGCACTTATCATGGATTTCGAGGACGAGGCGGCTCTAGAGGCGTACCAGGTCCATCCCGAGCACCAGCGATTCGTCAAGGAGATCGTTGGTCCGATTCAGGACGACAAACAGGTCTACGACTACCTTTGCTGATTGAGCTCCCGCGCTTACGGGTAGAACAGTGTGTGGGCCTTGGACTGCGGCTCGACACTCTCTTCGATCATCGTAGCGAAGTGCCAGCCATATTTTGCGAGAAATCCGAGAGGGGATAGGCGGCGCTCCTGGAACGTGAAGCCCGGGAACAAAGCCGTCCGTGAAGCGAAAAACTGCTGGCGCACGGTCTCATTCTTGCGCTTCACCGCGCGAAGCGCCTTCGACTCGAGCTCCTTGAGGTGGTGCAGCAGCTTGCCGCGCGTCGATTTGACCGTCGGCACGAGGCTCGCGTCGACGGGGGCGAGATCGCGCTCGAGCGCACTCGTGATGTCTTCGATACAATTTCGAGCCCGCGCGAGATCTTCGTCGAGCCCCGGTGGTGTGTGTTGACGCAAGATGTTGTTCAGAATCGATTCGTCGTTCGATTTGAGCTCAACGAACGAGACGTCGTAGCGCTCGAGGAAGCGGGCAGGCGCACGCTCGACCACCGTGAAGCTCGCACGCGACGCGATGAGCGGCATGACGACGCCGAAATGCTCGTAAAGGCCACGGAGCTGTGCGAAATAGGCGAGCTCGCTGGGCCCGGCGACGTAGGCGAGCGTCGGAAACAGCGTGTCCTGATAGATCGGCCGCAACAATACGTTGGGGCTGAATTGGCTTGGCTCGTCTTGGAGCCGCTTCAGAACGTCCTTTTTGGACACTGTGGTTCCGTCCGGGGTGAGACGCATGCCCCCTTCCGACACACCGATCGCGGTTCTGTCGGGGTCCGCGTAGAAAAGATTTAGCTGCCCATCTGTAGGGCTCGCCTGCACGTGATAGCCGCGCGCGACGAGCTCTTCGCTCGTCCTGTTGATGATCGCGCTGCTTTCGGACGCTTCCTCTAGCTCGCGCGCAAAGAGCGAGGCGCCGATGGCCTTGAGCTCGGGGAGTGTCGGGTCGATGACGGCGAGCCCCGTCCCGCGCGTCATGCGGAGCAGCCATGCGCCGAAAGCGTCGGCCATTGACCGCCCCGGGGCGTAGCTCGAGCGGAGAGACGTGAGCACGTCTTCTTTGAACTCGCTGTCGCCGAGCGCCTCGCCGGCCTTGTCGATTACGGCGCTGATCTCGGGCGCGAGCGCCAGCGGCCCAACCGGCTGGCGACCGGGCGCTCGAGGCGGCTCGTAGCGGAGGTCCAAGAGCTCGTTCCCGCGCGTGAGTATGGAGGTCTTTTGAACCTCGGCGAAATCGTGATCATCCGCGTCCATCCAAAACAGCGGCACGACCCGTCTTCCGAGCCGTTGCTCTGCGAGGCGGGCGAGCTGCACGGCAGTAAGGGCTTTCGCGATCGTGTAGAGCGGCCCTCCGAAAATCCCTACTTGTTGCCCGCTCACGACCACGAGCGCGCCATCGCCGAGTGCATGAAGCGATGCGAGGGCTGCTTCGTCCGCCCCCAGCGAGACATTGAGCTTTCGTAGCGGGCCCGCGGTGGCGCCCTTACCTTCGAGTTTCGCTGCCACATCACCCCACGCGGCCGCATCGAACGGATCGGCGGCAAAGAAAGGTGAAAGAGCGTCGAACTTGTTCAGGTAGTCAAGGAAAAGGGGCTTGTAAGAAGGCAACTTGCGGTAATCGAGAGTGGAAATGTGCGGCATGGAAATTCCCGGCGGCTCCAAGTTTGCGTAAGCCCGCCTATCATAGCGTTCTCATTGATGTGAGGCCAGGCTGGGCGCGTTGACACCTGTTAAAAGGTTATGCTAGAGTAACTTAACTGTATCTTGGATAGCCGTGCGCGGCGGCGTCAACCAGAGATTCGAGCCGTAGGACAGGAGAACCACGTTGACTCAGGGTGGTGCCCAAATCCCGAAGAAGATCGATCGCTACGAGATCATCGAGGTGGTTGGCTTCGGTGCTATGGGAGCGGTGTACAAAGCCTTCGACCCGCTGATCAAGCGGCCCGTCGCGGTCAAAACGTTGCGCGTCGATGTGGCGCCGCAGAGTCCGGATTACAAAGCTTTTCTCGAACGCTTTCAGACGGAGGCGCGCACCGCGGGCCGTTTGTCACACCCGAACATCATCACTCTCTACGATGTCGGTCATGCGGACGGCCAGCTTCCCTGGCTCGCGATGGAGTTCATCGATGGTGAGACCGTTGCCGAGTTGCTCGAAGGTGAAAAGCTCCGCCCCGAGCTCGTCGTTGGTCTCGTCTCCCAGATCGCGAGTGCGCTCGACTATGCCCATGGCGAAGGTGTCATCCACCGTGACATCAAACCGTCCAATGTTATTGTGTTTGGCGGCGAAAAAGTGAAAGTCGCGGATTTCGGGATCGCGAAGCTCATGGATGCGGAGATGACGAATTCCGGCCTCATGCTTGGCACGCCGAGCTACATGTCACCGGAGCAAGCGATGGGAGAGGATCTCGACGGTCGGACCGACATTTTTTCGCTCGGTGTCGTCGCTTTCGAGATGCTGTCCGGACAGCAACCGTTTCCAGGCAACAACGTTACGTCGATCTTGTACAAGCTCGTACATGCGGATCCCGTCCGTCCGGACGATCTAGAAGTGTTGGGTCTTCTGCCCGACAAATGGCACGAAGTGTTCTCGAGAGTGCTCGCGAAAGAGGCAAACGAGCGTTTTGCCACGGCAGCGGAGTTTGTCGAGAACCTCGAACATTGCCTCGGCTCCTGGTTTGGCGCCCTCGAGGGCGAGACCATCGTCATGAAAGATGTCGGGGCGCGCTTCGACGCCCCCCCCGCTCGCTCGCTGTCGACGCCGGTTGAGTCGGTTGAGCCCGTTGAGCCCGTTGAGGTTGTCGAGCCAACAGGGGATGCCCTGAGCGATACCGTGGTCCTGTCCGCCGACGGGGCGCCCGCCGCGCGCGGCCGAGACGCATCACTCGATGGCGCGACGATGACCCTAGAACACGCGCTCGTCGACCTATCGGCGGATACGAATCGGGAGGCGCGACCGAGCGAGGAAGAAATGGGCGAGGACACGGTGCTCATGGCTCCGCCCGGTGACGTGGAAGCGACTTTGTACACGCAAAACGAGCTGGACGAAACAATCCGGGCCTTCGACGCCGCGGACGAAACCGTCATCCAAGCCCCGGCCACCCGGACGGCCATTGCATCGTTGCGTGCTTTGGCGCCCAAGCTGCGTGCTTTGCCACCCAAGTGGTTGGCTCTCGGAGCGGGGATCTTCGTCGCGATGATTGTCGCTTTGTTCCTCATTTTTTCGGGCGCAGAGCCGAGTCCGGATGCCGTAACCGATACTCTGGTCGTCGAATCCGGTACGCTGAGGGTGACGACGGAACCGGAGGGTGCTCTTGTCTTTCTCGACGGTGAGAAGCGCGGCACGACGCCCTTCTCGCTCGACGCGCTCCCGCTTGGCGACTACGCGCTGAGAGTCGAACGATCGGGCTACCTTCCGGAAGAGCTGAGCGCTTCGTTGACAGGAGACTTGCCTCTCGCGAATTTCAAGCTGGTTTTGATACCGGCCCCGGCTTACTTGCTCGTTCGTAGCTCGCCAGCCGGCGCGCGGGTCGTCATCGACGGGCAGAGGGTTGGGACGACGCCTACAGAAAGGTACGGGGTCGCTCCGGGGAGTCGGGTCGTGCGCATATTACGTACAGGCTATTTGCCGTGGGAGGACACGGTGTCCGCGCGCTCGGGCGAGACGATAGATATCGACGTGATGTTGACGCGGGACGGTCGCGCTGAGCGTCGCCCCGCCCCGTCAGCAAAGACAAGAGCGACACCAGCGCCCGCGGGTGCACCCGTCTCAGGGACGCTCGTCGAGCGCGGCGACCCTGGCGTCGTCGATCCCAAATGTATCGAGTGTCCGGCGGCCCCCTATCCCGAAGCGGCGCGGCGACGAGGAATGGAAGGCTTGGTCGAGTTGAGCTACGTCATCGACGAGACCGGCGCGGTCCGCGATGTCACGGTTCGAGAGTCGGCTGGCGAGATTTTCGACGACTCCGTGACCCGGGCAGTCCAAGAATGGCGCTATGAACCGGCGACCAAGAACGGGGCTCCGGTAAGGATGCGCTGGGTTCAGCGCTTTCGATTTCGACGAGGTAGGTAGATACTTTGCCCAAGCTCGTCGTCAACCCGAACTCCAGCAACAAGAAAGAGGTCTCGATTGCTTCGCGAGTGATCTCGATTGGCCGTGATCCATCAAATGATCTCGTCTTGTCGGACTCGATGGTCTCGCGGCGTCACGCGATTCTAGAGCAGCGCGACGATGTTTTCGTTCTGCGCGACAACGGCAGCGCTAACGGCACGCTGGTGAACGGCGACAAGCTCGAAAGGGAGCACACGTTGCGAGACGGCGATCTCGTTGCGATCGGCTCGGCTCGTCTGCTCTTTCAACTCGACAACGCGCACGATTTGGAGCCTGCCGCGTCCGATCCGCCGGTGGCGGACGGCGAGGCCGCTTCCGATATGCGCGACGCCGAAGCGGACAAGGGTAGCCCGAGCGGGAAGTCGCGCTGCCCTTCCTGTGAGGCGCCATCGCTCAAAAACGATCGTTTTTGCCGGAAGTGCGGCGCGGAGCTAGTGAGAAAGCAGGTCGCTGTTTGCACCGCTTGCGGTCGCCGCGTGCAGCTCCCCGCGGAGTTTTGCGGTCATTGTGGCCACGAGCTACCCGCTAGCGACAAGGTGGCGTCGACGCAAGCCAATGCAGCGGATCTCGATCTCAAGAACACCGATCCGGACCGTCCCGATAGGCAACCGGCGCCGCTCGAACGCCGGAAGCCGGGTATGCGCAAAAGGAAGAACGAAGAGCCTGCTGGATTCGGTGTTCGCCTCGTCGCCGCGGTCGTAGACGGCATGATCTTGGGGATTCCACTCTTTTTGACGACCTTGGTTTGGGGGACTTTTGCGTTGAGCGCCACGGGTACCGGGCCTCGCTCGTTACCTTCCTTCAGCTTCCCACTCCTTGCCATCGCGTTTCCGATGCTCTGTCTCTTCTATTTCGTTTTCTTCTGGGGGTATCGTGGAGCGACACCCGGCAAGAGCCTCCTTGCTATCGTCGTTGAGTCGGAAGAGGGAGAGAGCCCAATCGGCTTTCAACGCGCCGCGCTCAGAGCGCTAGGCTACGTCGCGAGCTTGCTCATGATGGGATTGGGGTTCGTCCTAATCGCCTTTTCCGACGACAAACGCGGACTCCACGATCGCATCGCCGGCACACGCGTGATAAGGAACCCTTGACGATACCGGACACGGCGTGATGAGGAACCTTTGACCACCCCGACCCGCTTTCCACCGAACGAGCCGAAAACCGAGACTTCGGAGCTCGAAGTCCCGAATACCGAGATGCCGAGAACTGCCCTCGGAGACGAAGCCCAAGGCGAAGCCGTGGTCCCATCCCAATCCGCCGCTGTTGTCGAGCCTGACCCTGCGCTGTCGCTCGAGTCGAAGTCGGTCGAGAGCCCTCGCGACATGCCGCCTGAAGCGGGAGAGGATGTACCGCCAAAACCAGGCACGTTTCGCTCTATCGTCGAATTGGTTCACGACTTGGCCATCGCCGTCGTGATCTGCGTGCTGCTGATTACCTATGTTGTTCAGGCGTTCAAAGTTCAGGGTACGAGTATGTCCCCGGAGCTTAAAGACGGCGAGCGGATTCTAGTCAACAAATTCATGTACCACTTCAGCGATATCGCACGCGGAGATGTTGTCGTCTTTTGGTATCCGGAAGACCCGGAGCTCTCTTTCATCAAGCGGATCATCGCGCTACCTGGTGAAACCGTCGAGATCAAAAGCGGGGATGTTTTCGTCGATGGAGTTTTGATCCACGAATCCTACGTGACGAGCGCGCATGCCGACCGCAGGTCTCACCCGAGCCAGGAAATTCGCCCTGGACATTATTTTGTCTTGGGAGACAATCGGCGCGGCAGCAATGACAGTCGAAGCTGGGGCCTGGTGCCCGAGCGCTACATCTACGGTCGAGCTTTCGTCCGAATCTGGCCACCGAGCGACGTCGGCCTCGTTCAGTAGCTACACTACATACGGTCTGGCACCGGGATTCCCATCAGCTCGAGGGCCGTTTTGTGCTGACGATGAAAGAGTTGGACCACTAGAAGCAGCAGCGCGCGCTTCGCTTCGTTCGGCTCGGTGGCGATTTTGAAGCGGTGGTAGAACCCGTTGAACTTTTGCGCGAGGCCCAAGGCGAAACGTGCCAAATGGGCGGGCTCTTCGGTGCGCAAGACGGTCTCCGTCATCGCCCCGAGCTCCATCGCTTCGTACATGACACTCCAAATCTCGTCCGCTTCCGCGTCACCGAGGGTCTCGAAACTCTCGGCCAACGTTTCTGGAAAAGTGATGTCCACGGACGAAGTGCTCATCTTCTGAAGTATCTTGGCGGCACGCACCGCGGCGTATTGCAGATAAGGCCCGCTGTCGCCGTCGAAGCTCAAGGCTTCATCGAAATCGAAGGCTATGACCCTGTTCTTCGTGTACTTGACCATGAAGTAGCGAAGCGATCCTCGGGCTATCGCCTTGGCGATGTCGCGTTGCTCGTCTCCGGTCATCTCGGGATTTCTCTTGTCGACCTCGGCGCGCGCCTTGGTCTCGAGTGCGCCGAGCAGATCGTCGGCTTTCACGCCGCGACCTCGGCGTCCCGACACTTCGAGGTAAGGTTTCTTCGCCTCCTCGGCGCTCACGGAGAAGCCGAGCTCGCGACAAGTCGCCGGCGTGAGTGCGACCATTTCGTAAGAAAAGTGGTGGGAGCGGTCTCGCGCGCTTTCCGAAGCGAGCAAGGCGACGCCGCGCTGCACGATGTCTTGAAGGTAGGCTTGCCGGACGTCGATGACGTTGAAGACAGTCTCGCCGTCACCGAAGCTCGGCGCGTCCGAAGCACCGCTTGGCGTCGTCGACGCCGTCGTGCCGTCTGACGTCGTCGACGCCGTCGTGCCGTCTGACGTCGTCGACCACACCGTATGCCCGTCGGGGTAGCGGTGAAAGGCCTCATATTGGAAGTGGCGGTCGAGGAGCCCCAACTTCCACATTTGATAGGCGATGTCCTTTCCCACGTAAGTCACGGTTCCGTTCGAGCGCACGATGACTTTTTCGTCTTGCTCGCTCGGCTCCTCGCCTTCGGTGCCCAGGTCCATGATCCAGCAGCCTACGTTTTTGCCTTTCGTCGCGAGCCGGATGGCTTTTTTTTCTTTGAGGAGCTCGTAAGCGCGTTCCCAGAAATGCAATCGAAGAATATCGCTCTCCCATGGCAGAAGGTCGTAGCGGACGTCGATGCGCTCCATCGTCGTGAGGTGGTAGCGAACGATCGTCTCGGCGATCAGCTCGCCGAGGGGTCCTTCCGGGCCAGTGCCTTCTTCGATTGCCTTGAGCGTGTTCTCACGAAGCTTTAGACGCTCACGATCCTCCGCGTAGAAGCCGGAGACACGCGCATACAGATCCCAGCAAACGTAGTCGAAACGCCCTTCATTGATGATGGCGCGTACCTCGTCGAGCGTTTTCTTCTCGATGTGGAGAAAACCAACCACGACGTCCGCGACCTGAACGCCCGTATCGTCAATGTAATTCTGTACTTCGACGTCGTGACCGCGGTAGCGCAGCACGCGCACGAAGGTGTCGCCGAGCGCCGCGTTTCTTAGATGGCCGATATGGGCGGCTTTATTCGGGTTGATGTTCGTGTGCTCGACGATCGTCTTTGAGTGCGTTTTTGGCGCGTCATTTTTTCTCGGCGCGAGGAAGTCCTCGACGTAGCTCGCTCTGTCGACGAAAACGTTGAGATAGCCCGCACCCGCGACGTCGACGCGTGCTACACCTTGGACGCTTTCGAGAGCGGGGGCCAAGGTCTCGGCGATCTTTCGCGGGGCCATTTTCGCGATTCGAGCGAGATCGAAAGCAACTGGAAAAGCTGCATCTCCCAAGCTCGATTTTGGCGGTCGCTCTTGCACGATGTCGTCGATGGCAACGCCATAATTCTCTTGCACCGAGTCGCGGAGCGCTCGGCGCAGCCTTTGATGAACTTCTCCTTGGCGCATCTGCGAATTATACACATCGGCGGAATGGCAGATGCTACGAGCGCCGCGCTGTTTTATCATGGGCGCGCATGACGAGCTTCTCTGAGTTCAGCACCCATCGACGCACGGCCGCGATCCTTCTCGGTGAAGGCACGTCGGCTGCCTATCTCGCGGGCGTCATGAGCGCGCTCAAAAATGCCGGCGTGCGTATCGACATAATCCTCGGAAAAGGTGCCGGGGCGCTCGTAGCGGTTTTTAGCGCTATCGACGCCGAGGAGCGGCTTCATGGAGACGCGGGACTGCTGGCCGGGGCGAGTGTTGAGCGCCCATGGCGCTTGCGCCCCTTGTACAAGTTGACGTTTGCCTGTCTTCTCGTTGCAATGGCCGTCTTTCTCTCGCCGGTTTTGTTCGGGCTCGCGCTTCCGCTTCAAGCCTTGGGCCACGTTCTGTTTGGGGGGGCGGAGACGGTGCTCCCAAGGGTCGGCGTGTTATGGCTGCCCGCGCTGTTAGATGCTGCCGAGCCGGTTTATCTTCGCGCGATGGTGCTCCCGCTCGTTGCGCTTTGCGCGATATGGGTCGTGTGGTGGCTATCGAGTTTCGCGCGGCAACGTAGTGCACCTTCGCTTCCCGAGCTCTACGACCTCGAGCCGCTCGCGGCACTCGTCGAGACCAAGCTATGGCAAGCTGTACGGGGTGCTTTGACCAGCGATCGGCCGAAGGAGCGAAGGGATATTGGCGCTGCGTATCAAGAGCTTCTGTCGGGAAGCCTCGGGCAGCTCGGTTTTCGCGAAATCGTTTTCTACGCTCTCGATACCGATAGCGGTCGCGAGGTCTCTTTTGCGCTCCTGAAGGATCGTTTTTTTAGAAAATTTTCATCGAACGGCGCGGGGCGAGCGCCGCGCCGGGAGACCATCGATCTCGCCAAAGACGGCGGGCCTCTATTGTTCGATGCTTTGATGGCGGCGTTGAGCCCGGTTGGGCTCGTGCCGACCGTGCCGATCAAGCTTCCGCTCGACACCACTTTCGGGGGCGAGGTTCACCGCTTCGCCGGGAGCCTCCTCTCCGGCTCGAGCGCGGTTCAGGACGCTGTGGCGGCGGGCGCCGAACAAATCATCTATGTGGCCGGGTGCGCTCCCAGCGACCGCCCGGGCGGCAATGCGATCGAGCGGCTCATGGAGGCGTCGTTGCGGCGAACTTTGAGCGACGATCTCGCCGAAGCGACGAGACAAAACGACCTCCCCGTTTTTCTGATCCGTCCGGACAAGCAGCGACTGAACCCGTTTGAAGTGACAGGCCGCGCGCAAATTGGAAACGAGCGGTTCAACTTGAACGCGCTGGTCGCGCATGGACGCCGCGACGCGCTGCGCCTGTTCGTAGAGCCCGTACTAGGTGACGATGCTTCCGAGCAGGACCGGAGCTCGATGAAAGTGCCGCAAGCGGGGCCCCGCGAGCTGTAGCAATAGCGAAAAGCGTAACGTAGCGACGCGACAGAAGGGGATTGGCCACAGAGGCACAGAGAAAAGAGAGAAGCGAAGAGCTAAGTGTTTTCGAGACTCAGTGTCTCTGTGTCTCTGTGGCCATTTTTGAGGCGCTTCATGCGGACGATTTGGGCGCCAAGGTTCAAAGACGGGGAGGTTCAGGCCTTCAGCGCTGTACAATGGGTTCAGTTATGTCTAGCGTTCTCGATTTGACCTTTATCGGACTCGCGGGGCTCTTTACGGTGTGGAACGTCTTTTTTCTTGCTCGCTACGCGCGATATCGGCGCCTCATGCCCACCGCCGAGCTCACGTGGCGGGCCAGCAGGCCATGGTTTTACAACATGTGTATCGGCATCGGGTTTTTTATGGTGAGCATGACGTCGTTGAGCCTCTTCGTTTTGGATCGGCCGGTCCTCTCGATCGTGGCCCAGGGCCTGATGGCCATCTACTACACGATCGCCTTTCCTCTCTCGTTTCAGATTCAACGTGGTTTCTACAAGTCGGGCATCTGGTTCGACCGCTCGTTCGTGCCCTATACGAAAGTGCGACGTTTGGCGTGGCGCGAACAACCGGACGTCGTTCTTGTCGTCACGAAGGAAGCAGATCTGACGGGGCAGGACTACGCGCGACTTCAAGTTCCAAGGGAGCGCTACGGTGAAGCGCGGGGTATTCTGGCGAGCCATATAGATGATCGGAGTCTCTCGGTCGAAGCGGGCATTCTAGGTCTCGCCGAGGAAACCGCGGGGGGTGCCGAGGAAACTCCGAGGCTCGCCGACAGCGACGCGGCGCAGGATCGCGTATGACGTCGCTTGGACGAGACGCCTTCTCGAAACGACTATCGTCCGCGCCGCTCGTGTGTGACGGTGCCATGGGGACGTTGCTCTACGGCAAGGGCGTGATGGTCCACCGCTGTTTCGACGAGCTCAACCTCTCGAATCGTGAGCTCGTCCTGTCGGTGCATCGCGACTACCTCGCCGTCGGTGTCGACGTCCTCGAGACGAACACTTATGGCGCCAACCGTTTCAAGCTCGAGCCTCACGGATTCAAAGACCGCGTCCGCGAGATCAACGAGGCCGGCGCGGCCGTCGCGAGAGGGGCCATCGGAGCCATGGATGGGCCCGTTCTCGTTGCGGGTTCTATTGGTCCGCTCGGGAAACCGATCGCGCCGATCGGCACGATTTCCGAAGAGGAGGCGCTCGCGAGCTTTGGCGAGCAATGCGAGGGATTGGTCGCCGGCGCCGTCGATTTCGTGATTCTCGAAACGTTCTCGGATCTTCGGGAGCTCAGTCTCGGCATCCGCGCGCTGCGCGAGGTGGCGCCGGATTTGCCGATCGTCGCGCAGATGACTTACGGCGATGACGGATCGACGCCGCTCGGCGCCAAGCCAGAGCACGTTGCCCGCAAGCTCTCGGCCCTCGACATCGACGCCATCGGCGCGAATTGTAGCGTGGGCCCCGAGCTCATGCTGCGCGTCGTCGAGCGGCTTGCGACCGCGACGAATCTTCCGATCTCCGTGCTGCCCAATGCCGGTCTCCCCGAGCTCGTCGAAGGACGGGTCATTTATCTGAGCTCACCTGAATATATGGCGCATTACGCGAAGCGTTTCTTGAAGGCTGGCGCCGCGATGCTCGGCGGCTGCTGTGGCACGACGCCCGATCATATCGGTGCCATGGTCGGCGTTGTTCGAGCGCTCGGCCCCGCGCGAACGCAAATCGAGGTCGCCACCCCCGCACAAGACTACATCGAGCGTGAGCCCGTGCCACGCGAGAAGAAATCGCGCCTCGCGAGAGCCCTGGGGCGCAAATTCGTCGTCTCCGTCGAGATGGATCCGCCCAAGGGCGCGGACCCAGGACTCTTTCTCGAAAAAGCGCAGTGGCTCAAGGAGAACGAGGTCGACTACATCAATGTCGGCGACGGGCCGCGCGCGAGCGCGAGGATGAGTGCTTTGAGCTTCGCCGTTCTTCTCGAGCAGCGTGTCGGCTTGGAGACGATCCTTCACTATCAATGCCGCGACCGGAACCTCATCGGCATCCAGTCGGATCTGCTGGGGGCGCAGTCCCTGGGCTTGCGCAACATCCTCGCGGTAACAGGCGATCCTCCCAAGCTCGGAGATTATCCATATGCGACCGCGGTCTTCGACGTCGACTCCGTCGGCCTCACGAAAATCCTCGGCCGGTTGAATCGTGGTCTCGATCTTTCTGGAAATCCTCTCGGTCTTGCGCTCCCGTTCCACATTGGTGTCGGCGTCAACCCTGGAGCGACCGACTTCGACGAGGAGATTCAGAGGTTCCAGGACAAGGTGGAAGCGGGGGCAGAATATTGCTTGACGCAACCCGTCTACGAGGCGCGCTATCTCGAAAGGTTTCTTGAAGCGATCGAGAGCTACCGGATCCCCGTGCTCGTCGGCATCCTGCCTCTCGTGAGCTCGCGCAACGCCGAGTTTCTCCACAACGAGGTGCCCGGCATGGCCGTCCCGCAGGAGATTCGTGACCGGCTAAGGAGCGCTTTGACCAAAGAAGCCGCCCAGCAAGTCGGCGTGGATGTCGCGCGCGATGCTTTACGGGCCGCGCGAGACCTCGCCGACGGTGCTTATGTGTTGCCGCCGTTCAATCGATTCGAGCTCGCCGTCCAGGTCATCGCAGATATTATCTAGCAAGCTGACGAAACGACATCCCCTTGCTTTTGCTCTTTGCGACACCACTCTCGCGGGAGCTGTACCGCTTTAAGCTCGACCCGCGGTGTGTTACAACGGAGATATGCTCTCGCTGAGTCTCGTTGGTCTCCTCCTACTTTCGTCGGTGTTAGCGTTTGCGCAAGAAGAAGTCCAACGAATTCCCGTTTTCACGACGGATGTCGACATGGTGTCGGTCGCAATCGCGGTTCACGACCGCGACGGCAACTTCGTGAGGGGCCTTACCGCCGATCAGTTCAAAGTGTACGAGGACGGCGTCGAGCAGAGGATCGAGCTCTTTGCCGCGGGACTCGACGAGTCCTGGGTCGATCTGCCGCCCGAGATCAAAGACGAGCTCTCGGGCCGGCAAGTCATTGGGCTCATCATGGACGCGAGCGGGAGCATGGAAGACGACATGCCCCTTTTGCGAACCGCCGCGATCAAGTTCCTGATGAATATCCCGAAGACCGAGAATTTGTTCGTCATGGATTTCGACGAGAACATACGTCTGTCGCGGTACTCGTCCGACGATCAACGGGTCATTGCCGAGCGTATATACGGGATCAAGTCCGAGGGCTGGACGGCACTCTATGATGCGGCTGCGACTTTTCTCGAGCGAGTTTACGACCTTGATGGTCGCAAGACGCTCGTCATTTTCAGCGACGGCGTCGACTCGCGAAGCACCCTGGGCGTCAGCGAGGTCTTCGAAATGGTGAAGCTTTCCAACGTCACGATCCACTCCATCCATTTCGCGGGGAGCTCCAGCATGAGCCGCCGTTTCCAAGAGAGCCGTTTTCTGCGTCAACTTGCGCGCGAGACGGGGGGCACCTACGCACAGGGCCATTCGTTGGAGGTAATCGACAAGCTCTTCGACAAGATCCTCGACGAGCTCTTCAGCCAATACAACATCGCCTACCTATCCTCGAATACGGAGACCAACGGGAAGTACCGGAAGATCAAAGTCGAGGTCGATGTGGACGATATCAAGATTCGCCATCGCCGTGGCTATTTCGGCCCGGAGCGAGAACCCACGAAGCAATAGCTGATACATGAGGATAGAGAGACTGGCGATCGACGACCGGTGACTGCTACGATGCGGGTGTCATGAAATCCAAGTTCACGGTGCAAGATACGCAATATGAAGTCGTGCTCGAGAAGAAAGAGCGCGGCGAAGGCGACAAGTTCAACCCCTACGGTGCCACGGTCTCCGGGCAGCCGAGCGGAAACGTCTCGGGTACCTGCCGGATTACCGACGACGCTCTGAGGCTTGCGGAGGAGCGCACCCGCTCTGAAGGCGCTTCCTCGGGCGAGCTCCTCGCTCGAGCTTGTGGAAAGTCGCTCGCGTCGGAGCTCGTGATTCGAAAGCTCGAGCCGGATTTCTCTTTCGTGGTCGACCATCGCTGGCTCGACTGAGCTTCCGCCCAGCCGCGTAGTTCAAATCATTGAACCTAGCAGTGTTGCGGGAGGCCTGCGGTAAAATCCTCATGATCGAGCGCGCGCCGTGGCGTATAATAGAGAAGTACGCAAACCAAGGCTCAGGAAGCTACCACTTCGAAACCGCTGGGCCGGCGCCCTCGGGTAAAAAGAACACTCCCGGGGCGGTTAAAAAAAGGATGGCTGTGCCCCCGCACGAAGGCCAGTACGTAGCAACGCGTTGGCGACGTCGCCGAGCGGTCTTGGTCGGCGCTGTCACTGTTGTAGTGCTGCTTGTAGTGCTGCTCGCGTGTTTGGGAGCGTCCCCGCCGTACGGGCCGCTTCATCGCCTGGTCGCACTTTCGGGAATGCTCGGCAAGCCCGTATCGCCCTTAGTACCGGCAGCGCCAGTTCAGCCGATCAAGAACGAACCGCCACAAACATCTGGTTCCCCGGAAGACCTTTTCATGCTGCCGCAGGCGCTTCAGCAGTACCGGAGCCCCGAGATTAGCGACCCACGTGTTCCGCGTGAGTTTTATTTCTCTCGCGCGGCCTATACCGGTCGTTCCCGTTTTCGCAACTATCGCACGTGGAGCGTCGATTTTCCGAAGGCGGATCGGCAGTTCTTGATAGGGCTCCGCCGCCTCACGAATCTCGATGCTTTCGAGGCCGAGAATCCGCTGCGGCTCACGGATCCAAACCTCGGACGCTTTCCGTTCCTGTATACGGTCGAGGTCGGCTACATGGCGCTCACCCAGCCCGAGGTCGAGGGGCTGAGGCGCTATCTCCTGGCGGGAGGCTTTCTCGTCGTCGATGATTTTTGGGGTACCTACGAGTTCGAGAACTTCCAGGACCAGTTCCAGCGCATTCTTCCCGGATACCCGATCGTGGACATCCCGCTCGATCATCCGATTTTCAGCTGCTTCTACCACGTGGAAGAGATCATTCAAGTTCCCAACGTCGGACAAGGCATGCAAGGTGGTCCGACGTGGGAGTCGGATGGGTATTATCCGGCCCTGAAGGGTGTCTACGATGAGCATGGGCGGCTCATGGTCGTGATCAATTGGAACACGGACCTCGGAGATGCCTGGGAGTGGGCTGAAAATCCCTATTACCCGCTCAAATTCTCGACTTATGCTTACCAAATGGGAGTAAACTTCATTATCTACGCAATGAGTCATTGATGGCATCTTGGGTCGAAAGCGTTTTTGAGTTTCTATTCAAGTACCGCCCGTTGCTCTACGAGCGAGGCGAGTTCAGTCTCGGTGTGTCCTGGCCGCTCATTTTGGCAGGCGTCGTGGCGGTGGTTCTAGCAGTACCCACGGTCCTGTGTTATCGAGACGTGCGCGGCAAGAGCTCCGCCCGCGATCGTCTCGTGCTCACTGGTTTGAGGACGGCCGCATTGCTGCTCGTCTTGTTCTGCCTGTTTCGTCCTTCGCTCAGCTTGTCGACGGTCGTTCCGCAGAGGAGCTTTGTCGGCATCCTGCTCGACGACTCGCGCAGCATGCAGATCGCGGATGTCGAGAACGAGCCTCGCGGCCGTTTCATTCAGGACACCTTTGGTCCCGAGGGGAGCGCACTCGCGAAAGCGCTCTCCGACAAGTTCATAGTTCGGTTTTTCCGCTTCTCGGAGACAGCGCAACGTTTGAACGATCCCGCGGCGCTCACCTTTGCAGGGGCACGGACGCACCTCGCGCGCTCTCTCATACGAAGCGCCGAAGAGCTTTCGAACGTTCCTCTCGCGGGCCTCATCGTCATGAGCGACGGCGCCGATAACTCGAACGCGGCGATCAGCGATACGTTGCTCGAGCTTCAAGCGCGGAAAGTACCGGTCTATACCGTTGGCCTCGGACGTGAGCGCTTTACGAAGGACATCGAAATCTCTCGGGTTGAAGCTCCAAGGAGCGTACTCGTTGGCTCGTCGCTCATTGTGGACGTCACGATCTCGCAGCGGGGCTTCAACGGCGAGACCGTCCGCCTCGACGTCGAGGATGACGGTCGAATCGTGAGCTCGCGCGAGGTCGAGCTTTCTTCCGAGGCAACAACGGTGCGGATTCATTTCACCGCCGCGGATCCCGGAGCGCGCATTTTCCGTTTTCGGGTTGCGACCAAGGAGGGTGAGATGGTCTCGCAGAACAATCAGCGCGACCAGCTCATCTATGTCGAGGACGAACGCCCCAAGATTTTGTACTTCGAAGGCGAGCCGCGCTACGAGGTCAAGTTCATCCGGCGCGCGGTTGCGGATGATGAGAACTTGCAGGTCGTTTGTCTACTGCGCACCGCGGAGAACAAATATTATCGTATCGACATCGACGATCCCGAAGAGCTTGCGAGCGGCTTTCCGAAAACGCGCGAAGAGCTCTTCAAATATCGGGGCCTCATTCTAGGGAGCATCGAAGCGAGCCATTTCACGCATGACCAGCTCCGAATGATCGCGGACTTCGTTAGCCAGCGCGGCGGCGGCTTGCTCGTGCTCGGCGGCCGTCTCGCGCTCTCCGAGGGCGGCTATGCCGGAACACCGGTCGCGGACGTGCTTCCCGTCGTGCTCTCTCCAGCCAAAGAGCGCTCCGAAGCTGAGGAGCTCGCGGGCCCGGCTTTCTTCAGCACGCTCACGGTGAAGCCGACGCCGTTCGGGGCGACCCATCCTGTCACGCAGTTCGGCCCGGATCTCGATGCGAGCAGCGAACGTTGGGCGACACTGCCGCCGCTATCGACCCTGAACGATGTGACTGCCGTGAAGCCGGGCGCGACCACGCTTCTGACAGGCTCGGGGCCGGGTGTAGACGAGCAGCCTGTACTCGTCTTCCAGCGCTACGGTCGGGGAAAATCCATCGCCTTCACGGTCAACGATTCGTGGCTATGGCAGATGCATCATGACATGCCGCTCGAGGACATGACGCACGAGCTGCTCTGGCGAAAACTTCTGCGGTGGCTCGTGAGCTACGTTCCCCAACAAGTATCGATAAGCGCTGAAAAACATCGCTACGCGCCCGGCGAGAGTGTCTCGCTGCTCGCCGAAACGGATGACGACCGTTTCTTGAAAGTAAATAATGCCCAAGTCACGGCCACCGTTCGAACACCCTCGGGAGAGCGTTTCGACGTCCCAATGGAATGGACCGTAGACAAAGACGGCGAATATCGCGGAAATTTCTTGCCCAGGGAAAAGGGTATCTATGAAATCACCGTCTCGGCGATGCGCGACGGTGTCGAGCTCGGGACCGCCCGCGCCTTCACCGAGTCCCAAGACCTCGATGACGAGTACTTTCAAGCCGAGATGCGCATGGCTCTCTTGGAGCGCGTCGCGCACGAGACCGGTGGCCGGTTTTACACGCCGGATACCGTCGCCCGTCTCCCCGAGGACATGACTTACGCCGAAGGCGGGATGACCGTGCGCGAGCAGCATGACCTCTGGGACATGCCATTCATCTTCTTGATGCTCGTCGGCCTCGTCGGCTCGGAGTGGGGCTACCGGAAGCTCCGAGGCCTCGCATGATCGCGAGGGCGTTCGCGGTCGTCCTCATCTCGACATTGGCCGCCGTCGCGACGGCGAACCAGACCTACCTCGTCATCATTTCGGGCCTCGGCGGCGAGGACCGGTACCGCGAGAGGTTCCACCAATGGTCGCTCGCGATGCGTGAAGCGGCGCTAACGGACGCGGCCGTCCCCGAAGACAACATTTTCTACCTCGCCGAGAAAGTCGAGCTTTCTCCCGAGCTCGTGCACGCGAAGTCGACCAAGGACAACGTCATCGCGCTTTTCGAGAAAATACAGAAAAAAGTGCGCCCGGGCGATCAGCTCTATGTGTTGCTCATCGGTCACGGCAGCTTTCGCTCGGAGCAGTCGCGGTTCAATTTACCGGGGCCGGATTTGACCGCCGAGGATTTCGACGCAATCTTGGCGCCTTTTGGCGAACAACAAATCGTGTTCGTCAATACGTCGAGCGCGAGCGGAAATTTTGTTCGCATTCTCTCGGGGCCCAATCGCATCGTGGCGACCGCGACGAAGAGCGGCTACGAGCGGAATGAATCGCAGTTTGGAAAGTATTTCGTAGAGGCCTATTCTGGAGACGGGGCGGACACGGACAAGAACGAGCGTGTATCGGTACTGGAAGCTTACACCTATGCCCGGATTCGCGTGAAGGGCTACTACGACGAAGAGAACCTGCTTCAAACCGAGCATTCCATGCTCGACGATAACGGAGACGGTGAGGGTTCTCACGAGCCTTCGGAGAACGAGGGCAACCTGGCGAGCACGGCTTATCTCATGGGTGACGCCGCGGTGGCCGAAGGGTTCGGAGAAGCCGACATCGCGGCGGATCCCGAGCTTGCGGCGCTCGTCGAGAAACGGCGTGAGCTCGAAGGGCGCGTCGTAGCGCTTCGCCAACAGAAAGACTCGATGCCGGAAGATTTGTATATGCAAGAGCTCGAGCAGGTGCTTCTGGAGCTCGCCCGAGTTACGGCCAGTATCGAGGAGAAGCGGCAGTGATTGGGTCCGCCCGCTTCTCGCTACCGGCTGCCGGCTATCTGCGTGTTTTTGGTGTTGTTCTCTTGCTAAGTTTGGTTTTCGTTGGGGCGGCGGGGGCTAGCCTCCAGGATGCGGAGTTGGCGCTTTCCGAGGGGCGTTATGACGAGGCCATCGCGGCGTTCGAGGCAGCATCGGTCAGCATGCCGACGCCGCGGCTCTATCACGGATGGATCGAAGCGCTTCGGCTTACGGGTAAGAACGATGACGCGCTTGCATGCGTCGATGCCTTTGTCGCAAAAGAGCCGGCTTCTGTAGAGCTCGAGAACGTGCGTGGCGAGGTTCTTTACGAGACAGGACATATCGATGAAGCGCGTACCGCTTTCGAAAAAGCGATTGCCGCGGGCGCCCGCGATCATCTTACGGCGGAGCTCAACCTTGCAATCCTTTACCGGGAGCAGGGCGACTTAGACGAGGCCCTCAGCCGGTTCGATGCCTTCATCGACGTCTACAACGGCAACTCGTCGCTGCGCGCCGACGAGCTCCTCGCGGTAGGTGTTGCGTGCTGGTATCTCGGCGCGACGAACCCGCAGCTCTTCAAGGACGCTTTGAAAGCCCTCGACGAGGCGAAAGCAGCTGACCCCTCGTCGATCGAGCCGACGATTTTCGCGGGCTCCTTGTTTCTCGAGAAATATAACAGCCCCGACGCCAGCTCGAGCTTTGACGAAGCGCTCTCCATGAACCCGAACCATCCCGAAGCTCTTTTCGGCATGGCCCAAGTGAAGGCCTTCGACGGCTCGCCCGAAGCGCTTACTTTGGCCGAGAAAGTGCTCGAAGTGAACCCGAATCACGTCGCGGCCCGCGCGTTCGTCGCGGAGCAGCATCTCGGACTCGAAGATTACGGCAGCGCGCGGTCGGAAGCGGAAAAAGCGCTCGAAGTGAACCCGCTGTCGCCCGATGCGCTCCCGATTTTGGCCGCGGCGGAGCTTTTGAGCGGCAACGAAGCCGGCTTCCGCGTGGTCGAGGCGCGCGCCCTCGAGAGGAACCCGCGCGACGCGGATTTTTACAACAAGCTCTCCGAGATCGCCGTCAATAATCGTCTCTACGAGCGTGCCGCGGATTTCGCCAAAAAGGCAGTGGAGCTCGACGAGCGCTCGTGGTGGGGCTACGGGCTTCTCGGCGTCAATCAGCTCCGGCTCGGTAATATCGAAGAAGGGACCAAGAATCTCGAGCTCTCCTTCAAAGGTGACCCCTACCACATCTGGAACAAGAACACGCTCGATCTTCTCGACACCTTCGTCGACTACGAAACGACGCTGACCGAGCGGTTCGAGATATTCATTGAACGTCAAGAATCCGATCTGCTCTCGGTCCACTACGCAAACGTCGCGGAAGAGGCCTACCAGAAACTCTCGGAGCTCTACCAATACGAACCGCCCACTCCGATACGGATCGAGGTCTTCCGGTCGCATGGCGACTTCTCGGTGCGGACGCTCGGGCTCCCCGGGCTCGGTGCTCTCGGCGTTTGTTTCGGCCGGGTGATTGCGGTCGATTCACCTTCCGCGCGCCAGAAGGGTCAGTTCAACTGGGCGTCGACCCTCTGGCACGAGCTCGCCCACTCGGTGACCCTCGGCATGACCGATCACAAAGTGCCGCGCTGGTTCTCGGAGGGTCTCTCTGTGCTCGAAGAGCGGCGCGCCCGCCCGGGCTGGGGTGACGACGTGAATCTCGGCTTTCTCGCGGCCTATCAGCGCGAGCGGCTACTGAAGATAGCGGAGCTGAATAACGGCTTCATGCGTCCCACCTACCCGCAGCAAATCGGGATCTCTTACTATCAGGCATCGCTCGTCGCGGAGCTCATCGAGCGCGACTTCGAGTTTCAAGCGATCCGCGACATGTTGGCGGCCTATCGTGATGATCTCTCGACGCCGGAAGTTTTTGAGAAAGTGCTCGGCCTGACGCTCGACGCGTTCGACACGCGCTTCGATGAATATTTGGCCGAGCGCTTCGACGCGATTGCCGCGACCCTTCGGCTCCCGCCCGAAGATGACAGGGCGCCCGACTCGGTCGAGGAGCTCGCGACCCGCGCCGAAGAAGACGCGTTCGATTTCATCGCTCAGCTCGAGACCGGACGCCGCGCCCTCGAAGAGGGCGACATCGAAAAGGCCGAGAAGCTTCTCGAGCGTGCCAAGAAGCTCTTCCCCCAATATGCCGGCGAAGGCAACGCCTATTTAGCACTCGCGAAAATCCACGAGGATCGGGGCGACATCCGCCGTGCCGCCCAAGAGCTCGCGACCTTCGTCGACATCAACGAGAACCACTACGATGCGCACGTCATGCTAGCCGGGCTCTACGTGGATCTGGACGAGAAAGCGAAGGCCGCGGAGATTCTGAAGCGCGCACTCTATATCTACCCGTTCGAGCTCGAGGACCATAGAAAACTCGCGGAGCTCTACCGCGCAACGGGGCGGAAGGATGAGGTTATCGTCGAGCGCCGCGCGCTACTCGCGCTCACGACGGACCGCGCCCAGGCACTCTATGAGCTCGCGCTCGCCTACCATGAGGCGGGGGACGATAGCCGCGCGCGCCTGGAGCTTTTGAGAGCGCTCGAGCTCGCCCCCGCTTTCAAAGACGGCCTCGCACTCTTGCTGAAGCTCTCACGTTCCAAGAAAGGCGACGGAGCGTGAGCCCGACATTGAAAAAGAGATTGTTTCTCGCTCTCGCGGCCGTTGTCGTCATGAGCCTCGCGGTCCCGATCGGGGCAAGCTTCTTGCAAGGGTTCGACGTTCCCTATGAGAATCACGCCTATAACGGGCGGTTCACCTTCGTTCGGGTCAAGTTCGAACCGACGCAATGGGGACGAGGTCCGTATCAGTGGGGGCTGGATCTCAAATGGAACCATGACTACCCCCAGGCCGAGCGGAATTTGATGACGATCCTGAAGCATCACACGTCGATATCCCCCAATATGGGGAAGAGCAACATTTACGCGCTCGACGATCCCGAGCTGTTCAGGTATCCCTGGGCCTATCTCTGCGAGGTCGGGTTCTGGAATCCGACGAAGGCCGAAGCCGAAAGCTTGCGCACCTATTTGCTCAAAGGCGGGTTTCTCGTCGTCGACGATTTCATCACGGAATGGCAGTGGTTCAACTATGTCGAGCAGATGCGCAAAGTGATGCCCGATTACCAGCTCGTAGAGCTGGATGTCTCGCATCCGATTTTCAATTCCTTCTTCTACATCGAAACGCTCGATTTCGAGCACCCCACCTTGCCCGGCTATCAGCCCGTTTACTACGGCATCTTTGAAGACAACGATCCCAAGAAACGGCTCATGGTGATCGCGAATTACAACCACGATATCGGCGACTATTGGGAATGGTCGGGAAGTGGCTGGGTACCCATCGATATCTCGAACGAGGCTTTCAAGCTCGGTGTCAACTACGTCGTTTACGGGATGACGCATTGAAGGCGTGCTTACTGATGATTGCTGACGGGATGCGGGGCACACCGAAAGAAAGGAAAGCTAGTCTTGGCTGAAGAAGAAAAAGTCGCCCTCGAATCCGAAGATGACATCGCCCTCGCGGACAAGCTCAAAGACGCTTATGCGAATGTTACGAGCGAGATCAAAAAGCAAATCGTGGGCCAGGAAGGCCCGATCGAACAGGTGCTCATATCTCTGTTCGTCGGCGGCAATTCCATCATCACGGGCGTTCCCGGCCTTGCGAAGACGATGATCGTGCACACCGTTGCCCAGGTCCTGGATCTCAAATTCGCTCGGATCCAGTTTACGCCGGATCTGATGCCGTCCGACATCACGGGCACCGACCTCGTGCAAGAAGACCCGCAAACGGGTAAGCGCGAGCTCGTCTTCATGCCCGGGCCCATCTTCAACAACATCGTGCTCGCCGACGAGATCAACCGGACGCCGCCCAAGACACAATCGGCGCTTCTCGAAGCCATGCAGGAGCACCAGGTCACGATTCAAGGACGCACCTATCCGCTCGAAGAGCCTTTTTTCGTCTTCGCGACCCAGAACCCGATCGAGCTCGAAGGCACCTATCCGCTTCCTGAAGCACAGCTCGACCGCTTCATGTTCAACATCATCATTGATTACATGCCGGAAGAGGACGAGATGGAGGTGGTGCGGCAGACGACGGCGATACAGGAAATTAGCTTCAACAACGTTATCACCGGTGAAGACATCCTGGCGTTCCAAAGGCTCGTGCGGCGCGTGCCGGTCGCGGAGTCGATCATGCGCTACGCGGTGCGCCTCTCACGGACGTCGCGGCCAGGCGAAGAGGGTGCTCCTGACTTCGTCGAGAAGTGGGTCGAGTACGGTGCGAGCGTCCGGGCGGCGCAGTACATCATCCTCGGCAGCAAGGCCCGGGCCATCATGGATGGGCGCTATCACGTGAGTTATGAGGACATTCGCGCCCTCGCGCCGCCGGTCTTTCGCCACCGCATCCTGACCAATTTCCACGCGCAGTCGGAGAAGATTTCCTCGGAGAAGATCCTCGACCAGCTTCTTGAAACGGTCGATGCTCCGAAATCAAGAATGTGATGTTCAGCATTCAGCATTCAGGATATTCGGATTTAGCTCGGCATGGCTGAAACACAGGAGCGGCTCGGGCAGTTTGTCGACCCTCACGTGCTTGGGCGCATCTCGAATTTGAAGTTGCTCGCGCGTAGTGTGGTGCAGGGGTTTATTAGTGGGCTTCATCGCTCGACTTATCTCGGGCGCTCGGTCGATTTTGCCGAGCATCGGGCTTATATGCCGGGGGATGACATTCGTCAGATCGATTGGAGGCTCTTCGCGCGGACCGACCGCTTCTACGTGAAACAGTTCGAGGCGGATACGAATACGAGCCTGACGGTGCTTCTCGACATCTCGCGCTCGATGAACTTCGGGAGCGAAGGCATCACGAAGCTCGACTATGCGCGCTACCTCGCGGCGTCGCTCGCGGTGTTCTCGCAAAAACAGCGCGATCGCATCGGCCTCGTCACCTTCGACGAGGACATCGTGGATTTCGTGCCCCCTTCGGCGAAACATCTCGAGATCGTGCTTCACACTATCGATCGTGTGAAGTCCACCAAGGCGGGCGAGTACCGGAAGCCTTTGCAAAAAATCGCCGGGGCGATCCAGCGGCGGAGCATCGTCGTGCTCATTTCGGATCTCTATGACGAGCCGGAGGCCATCCTCGACGCCGTGAAGGGGTTGCGGTACAAAGGGAACGACCTCATCGTCTTCCACGTTCTCGACCCCGCCGAGCTCAGTTTTCCCTATGACGGAGCCGCGAATTATCGAGACCTCGAATCGGGCGAGGCTCAGCCGATCATTCCCGAATATTTGCGGGACGAGTATCGCAAGCTCGTCCAGGAGCACATCTCGCGCCTGACCCACACGCTCGGTGATAATAAAATCGATTATGTGCTCATGGACACGTCCACACCGCTCGAATACGCACTTTTTCATTTCCTCTCGAGCCGTGAACGGATGACGCGGACGAGGTGAGCCCATGAGTTTTCTCACTCCTGCTTTTTTTCTCGGCGCGTTGGCGCTGGCGATCCCGGTCATCATTCATCTGACGAACCGTGAGAAGAAGGAAATCGTCGACTTTCCCTCGCTCATGTTTCTCCGGCGTATTCCGTATCGGTCAGTACGTCGGCAGCGGCTCCGCCATCTGCTACTTTTTGCGCTGCGCTGTCTCGCGCTGCTCCTCTTGATCTTGGCCTTCGCGCGCCCGTTCCTCGAATCGACGACGGCGGCGAGTGCTTTGTCTCTGGGACCTCGTGAAGTGGTTTTCGTGCTCGATCACTCCTACAGCATGGGCTACGAGGACCGGCTCGAGCGTGCCAAAGATGAGATACGCAGGCAGATTGCAATGCTTTCGCCCGACGAGCGCGCATCGGTCGTCGTCTTCTCGGATCGCGCGGAGATCTCGAATCAACCGACCTCCGACAAAGATCAGCTGAGAGCGATCGTAAACGGCGTCACGCTTTCGGCACGAACGACGCGCTACGGTCCCGCCTTGAAGCTCGCCAAGAAGATCGTCGACGAATCGTCGCTGACGCGGAAGGAAGTCTTCCTGCTGACCGATTTTCAGCGTCTCGGCTGGGAAGGCGATGAGGACGTTTGGTTTCCCGCGGATACGAAATTCACGACCATTGATGTCGGGAGCCCGAAATCTGCCAATCTCGCGGTGACGGGTGTGATTCTCGAGCGCAAAAAGACCGACAGAAGTAAGAACGCATCATCCTCAGTCTCAGTGCGCGAGCGGCTCATCGCTACCGCGCGTGTCACCTACAAGGCGCCCGATGGTGACCCGCCGGTCGAGACCAATATCCGACTTCTGCTCAACGGCCGTTCGCTCCAGTCGAAAAAGCTTCAGCTCGCCCCGAACAGCTCGACCACGGTGAGCTTCGATCCTCTGACGCTTCCGGGTGGCGTCTCGCGCGGGACGGTTCAGCTCGACGCCGACAAACTCGAGATCGACAACGCCTATCACTTCGTGCTCTGGCCAGGGCAATCGTTGAACGTGCTGTCACTGGACGGAAATCGTGGCAGAAGCCTCTACGTAGATCGCGCCTTGGCGATCGGCGAACGGCCGTCATTTCGCCTCGAGAGCAAACGGATGAGCCAATTGGGCGCCGCCGATCTGGCGGGTCGGCATGTGGTGCTCTTGAACGACGTCGCTTCGTTCGGGGCCGCTAGAGCGCGTCTTCTCGAGCGCTTTGTCAAAGAAGGTGGCGGTCTCATCATCGCACTCGGGGAAGCGAGCGGCCGGAACAGTTTCACCGGAGACGCCGCGCGACTCCTGCCGGCGCCGCTCGGGGGTTCCACCGATCGCGCTCGTGACTGGGGTGGGACATTGTCTTATTTGGATTACGGATCGCCGGTCTTCGAAATCTTTGGAGCACCGCATAGTGGCGATTTTTCCGCGGCCAAATTTTTTCGCTACCGCACCTTCGAAGGGCCGATTTCAAGCGGCATACTCGCACGCTACGATGATGGGGCTGTAGCACTTGCCGAGAAGACCATCGGCGAGGGTCGAGTGCTCGTGTGGACGTCGACGCTCGACACTTTCTGGAACGACTTGGCGTTGCAGCCCGTGTTCTTGCCTTTTCTGCACCAGCTCATAAAATACGCCGCTGGCTACGCGGAGGTGAACGCATGGCATACCGTCGGCGAGGTCGCGGATCTCGAGCAATTTCTTGCCGTGGCAGGCGAGGACACAGCATCCGATGGCGAACGGAAAGTCGATCTCGTCGTCTCGTCGCCTTCCGGAACGCGCACGATCATCCCGCCGAGCGAAGAACGCGCGCTCTTGTCGCTTTCGGAGCAAGGATTCTACGAGATTCGCCAGGCAGGCAGCGGTTCTGGGACGGCCGTGGCCATGGCCCTCGCGTCGAACTTGGATTTGACCGAGTCCGATCTCGCCAAGCTCGATCCGGAGGAGCTCGTGGCCTCGGTCACCTTTCGTGACTTGAGCGCCGCCGCTCCCGCCGCGGGGGAGACAGTGGCCGACCGAGAAGGACGGCAGGGCTTTTGGTGGTATTTGCTCGTCGCCGCTTTCATTGCTCTGGCGATGGAGACAATCCTTTCGAATCGCTTGTCGCGCGCTCGGACCGTGGTGTCTGCTGTCGGCTAAGTCAAGCTATACTAGTAAGTAAGCGTGAAGCGCTTTGGGCACGAACAGCTAGATGATTTTTCGGAGCTTAGGCAATGGAGATTTTCGAGACATCGGGCTACCCGCAATTACTTCGAGTCATCCGCTACGTAAGAAGCCGTTGGCGTATCCGGAACACGGTCAGAGGCATCGCCTTTCTTCTGCTGTTCGGGCTCGTGGCCTTCGCCATCTCCGCTTACGGGATGGAGTATTTCCGCTATAGCGCGTGGTCCGTCCGGCTCTTCCGCATCTTTACTTATGTTGCGCTCGTCGGCGTCGCTTTGCGGTTCCTCATACGCCCTCTCGCGAAGCGCGTCACTAACGAACAAGTCGCACTCTATATCGAAGAACACGATCCGTCCTTGAAAGAGGCCCTCTCGAGTGCGCTCGAGGTGGGCGGTTTCGAGAATGGCGAGGGCCGGACGAAGAAGGCTGATGCGAGCGTGTCGCCTGCTCTCATCGAGAAGCTCGTCGAGCAAACGGTGGAGCGCTGTGAGTCTATCGATTACGGGCACGTGATCGATCAAGATGGTCTGAAGAAAAGCTCAGCCGTTTTCCTTGCCGTGGCGGTTGCCGGAATGATTGCGGTCCTGCTCAGCCCCGGCTTTTTGCGCTACGGTGCGGGGCTTCTTCTCAACCCGATGAGAAGCGCCCAAGCGGCGAGCCCTTACTTGATCGTTGTCGAGCCCGGTGACATCGGCGTCGCGCGCGGCGCCGATCAACTCGTGACGGCGGAGCTTCAGGGATTCGATGCTGAAGAGTCGGATATCGCTGTCAAGAGCGAAGGCGAGGACGAGTGGCGCCGTTTACCAATGAGCTTCGACGACGAGACGGGACTCTATTCGTTCATGCTCTTCGATCTCGAGGACCCGACGGAATATTACGTCGAGGCCCATGGCGTCCGGTCAGATTTATTTCGCGTGGATGTCTCGGATCTGCCTTACGTGCGGCGTATCGATCTCGAATACGAGTTCCCGAGCTATACCGGGCTCTCTCCGCAGCGTGTAGAGGACGGGGGCGACATCGCGGCGCTTCGAGGAACCAAAGTCCATCTGAGCATCCATCCGACGGTCCGCGTCGCCGGTGGCGTGCTCGCGGTTGAAGACAAGGATCCGGTGCCGCTCCAGCTCGGCCCGGACGGCAATTTGTCGGTGACGCTCGAGCTCGTCGAGGACGGTTTCTATCGCATCGATCTCGAATCCTTCGACGAAACGTTGCAGCCTGCATCTCCCGACTACGCCATCGAGCTTCTGTCGGATCAGCCTCCTTCGGTGACGATCGTGAAACCCGGCAGGGATTCGAAAGTGAATCCGATCGAGGAAGTGTTCACCGAGATCAAAGGCGAAGACGATTACGGCCTGCGCCGCCTCGAGCTCGTCTTTTCGGTGAATGGGGGCGAAGAGCAGATCGTCGTGCTTTATGACGGACGCGGGAAGAAAGAAATGATCGCGGGCTACACATTCTTCCTCGAAGATTACGAGCTTCAGCCAGGCGATTTCATTTCCTATTATGCGCGCGCCAAAGATGTCGGCGGCACGCAAGTGGCGATGACGGACATCTATTTCATCGAAGCGCGGCCCTTCGATCGCCAATATCGTCAAGCCCAAGGCGGGATGCAGGGCGGCGGTGGCGGCGGTATGGAAGGCACGCTGTCCCTCCGTCAGCGCGAGATCGTGGCAGCGACGTTCAAGCTCATTCGCGACAAGGCCAAGTACAAAAAGCGGGACTGGGAAGAAAATCTCACAACGATAGCGCTCATGGAGGGCCGGCTTCGGGATCAAGTTACCAACTTGCTGCGCCGCATGGGCAATCGCGGTATTACCGCTGTGGATAGTGATTTCGTGACCATCAGCGAGTCTTTGAAAAAGGCCATCGATGAGATGGGCTTGGCCGAGGAGAGCTTGACGGTCAAAGACCCGGACGAAGCGATGCCGTTCGAGCAGCGGGCGCTACAACATCTGCAGCGGGCCGATGCCTTTTTTCGCGAAGTGCAGGTCTCCTTCCAACAGGGTGGCGGCGGTGGCGGCGGTCAGGCCGCAAGCGCCGAGGACCTCGCGGATCTCTTCGAGCTCGAGCTCGACAAGCTCCGGAATCAGTACGAGATGGTGCAGCGCGGACAGCGGCAGAGTGTCGACAACGAAGTCGATGAAGCGCTCCAGCGGTTGCAAGAGCTTGCGCGCCGCCAGCAGCAGGAGAACGAACGGATGCGCCGCCGGGCTAGCCGCCTACGCAACCAAATGGGTGGCGGCTCTGGCATGAGCCAGCGCGAGCTCGCTGAGCAGACCAAAGAGCTCGCGCGCGAGCTCGAGCGTCTCTCGCGCGATCATTCTTCTCCCGATCTCAAGGACACGGCGCGCCGCCTCGAGCAGGCGGCCAACGACATGATGCGAGCGGGAGCCAGGGGCGACGACGGCGCGCTCGCCGAAGGGCTGGCCGCGCTCGACAAGCTCAAAGACGCACGCCGTTTGCTCGACAAGAACCGGTCGGTGCGGCTCGAGCGCGATATGGATGATGTGATAGAACAGGTGGAGCGCCTGAAGGCGCAACAAGAGCGCATCCAGTCCGAGGTGTCTAAGCTCAGTGCACAAGGCCAGGGAAGCGGTGAGCGACTGAAGCGTATCTTCGAGCGCAAGGACGAGCTTGCCGAGCAGGTTGCCAATCTGGAATCCCAGCTAGATCGAATGGCGCGGGACTCGCGTAGCGAACAAAAAGAAGCCTCGCGTAAGATCCAAGAGGCGGCCAACTCGATTCGCGATACGAAGCTCAAGGAGAAGATCCGCTATAGCAAGGGTGTCGTTCAGGGACGCTCGGGACAATATGCCGATAATTTCGAGACCGTCATCGGCGAGGACATCGAATCGCTACGCGATCGCCTCGGTGAAGCGCGGGGTGCAATCGGCAAGTCCGAGCAAGACAAAGTCGCCGAGGCGATCAACCAGACGCGCGACCTCGTGCGGAACCTCGAGTCGCTTTCGGAGCGCATCCGGGAGCGCCGTGAGGCCGAGCAGGGCGAACGGGCCGAACTGGATCGGCGCGGCCAGGGGCGGCAGGGTCAGGAAGGACAGCAACAAGGACGAGAAGGTCAAGAGGGCCAACAGGGCCAAGCTCAGCACGGCCAAGAGGGTCAACAGGGCCAACGCAGCCAGGGAGGCGCCTCTGGGCCGAGCTCGATTGGGCCAGGCGACCAGACCGGTGGCGGCGGCTACCAGCCTGGACAATTCTCCACGGAAGAGCTCCGGCAGCTGCGCCGTGAGTTCCACGAGCGCGTGTCGGATGCCGAGGCCCTACGGCAGGACCTCGCGCGCCAGAAGCTCAACGTGCCCGACCTCGGTGAGATCATCCGCCGGATGAAAGAGTTCGATAAAAAGCAGATCTACTTGAATCCCCTCGGTCTCGAGCAGCTCGAAGAAGAGGTGTTGACAGATCTCAAGCAGTTCGAGTACTGGTTACGGCGCGAGCTCGAGGGCCTCACGGAGGGCGAGCTCTACGTCGCGGGCTCGGACCAAGTTCCCGCGGGGTACCGGAATCTCGTCGAGGAGTATTTTCGGGCGCTTTCGCGAGAGCAATGAGCCGCCCTGGCGGTAACCGAGCCGAGATGCTACGCTAGTTTCAAGCATCTTCCAAGAAAATCGGGGTTTCCCATGCCGAGAATTGCGTCGTTTCTTTTCGCCGCCGTGCTCTTGCTTACCTGGTCTGCCTCTGCCTCACCTGCTGGGCAGTCGCTCGGCGAGCTTGCGCGCAAGGAGCGTGAGCGCCGTGATGAGAACAAAGCCCAAGGCGTCGCCGCCCGAGAGTTCGCGGAGGCGGAGATCTTCGAACAGGAGGAGGACTTCGATGCCGAGGAAGGTGAAGACGGTGCCGACGCCAACGAAAGCGATCCCGACAACAGCACCGACATCGCCGGCGATCCAGAAGGGGCTAGAAGGCGCAGCTCGATAGGCCTCGACGCCGCCTTGGACGATCCCGAATCTGCCAACCGGGAAAACGAGAGCCGGGACCGTAGTCGACGCGAAGCCGATTTCCGAGCGCGCTATCAAACTGCAAAACAACGTGAGGCCGCCGCGCAAAAGCGCAAGCAAAACCTCGATGGTATTTACGTCGTCGAGGGAGTCCGGTATGTCGACGAAAAAGGGAATACGGTCATCGAATCTCTCGATCATTTGCGCCGCCTCATTCGGGAGGCCGAACAGGAGCGGCAGGCTGCAGCAGAGACCGTGAAGGCGCTCGAAGAAGAGGCGCATCGGCAGAACTATCCAAAAGGGTGGCTACGTTAGCCAGACCCAGCGTCGATCAAGCTTCCAGCCTCGACCACGCTTCCGTTCGAAACCCGCGCTCCATCGCCCACCACCGCGCCGAGCCGGTCGAGCTCCGGGTGCACGCGCTTTCCTTTGACGTCGATCGTGAGCTCGCGTCCCGAAGCGCTCGAGAGCTTCGCCCCCTTGCCGATCTCCACGCCCTCGCCGAGCACCGAGTCGAGCACGGTCGCGCCCTCGCCGATATGGACGTTGTCGAAAAGAGCGCTGCCTTCGACGCGAGCGCCGTCACCGACCGAGCATCCGGCCCCGATCGTGGTCGGGCCCACGAGGAGCACCCCGTCGCCGAGCCGTACGCCGTTTCCGAGCCTGATCGGACCTTCTAGGCGTACGTCCTTTCCGAAGCTCACGAAATCGAAATCGAAATCATCAGTACGTGCTCTCGAGGCCTCGTGTCTCGTCTCCGCGATGCCCAGGTCCTTCGCTCGTTGCGGGTCCGCCCAGATGTGACGTATGGCCGTCAGCACGTCCCATCCATAGGTCAAGGGCAACCACCACTGGGTGATAGCCTGCGGCCGAACCTTCGAGTCGCGCACGAGTCTCAGGATGAAATCGGGAAGCTCCAGCTCGCCGCGCGGGCTCAAAGGGAGATCGTCCAGTAGATTCAAGTCGTCATATTCGATGCAATAGCCTCCGACGCTGCAGAGCGCGCCGGGCTCGGGATTTGGCGGCTTTTCCACGATATCAATGACCGCGTCGAGCTCGCAACGGACCACCGCACGGTTTTGAGGGTCCGGCGCCTGCGTCACAAGGAGTCCGCGTCCGCCCTCGAGCAGCGCTTTCAGGTCGGCGTGATGATAAAAATCGTCTCCATTGAGCACGAGGCTTCTCTCGGAGATATAGGGACGCGCGGTGAGCACCGCATCGGCGGTTCCGCGTTGAGTCCGTTGCTCGGCATAGCGCAAACGGATACCGCGATACTCGCTTCCGAAATGAGACTCGATTTGCTCATGCCGGTAACCCACCACGAGTATGGCTTCGTCGACCAGACCGGCCAGTTGACCGAGCTGATGCTCGAGAAGCGGCCGGTCCCAAATGGGGATCAGGGGCTTTGGGCGTGTGCGGGTGAGCGGATAGGTGCGGGTCGATCGGCCCGCGGCGAGGAGCACGGCTTGCATAGTCTCGAGAGACGATCGTACCACGCTCCGCCGCGGTAGGTTAGATAGACAACGTGGATCCGCGGTACACTAAACCTGAGATCGAGACGAGCATGAGCAGCCTGATCGCCGAACGCGCTGCCGCGAATCTGCAAGTCGTGGACTTGTGTCGCGTTCGGCCTCACGAGCTTCGTCGCCTATGGGAGCGAGAGGCGCGGCTTTGGCGCCAGCGTTTCGACTGGGATGTGACGACCGCTATGTCCGCCCTCGAGCGAGCCGTCGATCGTGGCGGGCTCGTCGGCAAAGCTATCCGATGCGATGGCGTGACAGCCGCCTATGCCTACTACGTCGTCGAAGGTGATCGTGGCGTGATCTCAGGGCTCGTCGTCTCTCCGGCCTTTCGGGATTCCGAGATCGGGCGCATGATGCTCCAAGCGATTCTCGAAGACTTGTACCGCCGCGGAGTGCGTCGCATCGAGACCCAATTCGTTTGCTTCGATGCTCCGTGGCTCGCCGAATGCTTCGAAGCCGAAGGCTTTCAAACCTTTTGGCGTGATTTCCTTCGAAGAACAGTGTCGCGGGTCCACCCCGATGCTGGCTCCTCGAACCGCGTGGTGCTGCTGCGGTGGACGGCGTGGAACTTGTCCGAGATGGCGGCGTTGATGGAGCGCGCCCATCGAGGTGGCGCCGACGCCGAGATGAACGAGCTCTATCGTTCGAGCTCCGGTTGCCGTCTTCTGCTCAACAATATCGTGCGCCAGCGCGGCTGCGGGAAAGCTCTAACCGAAGTCTCCACCGTGGCACGCGAGCCGTCGACCGATGCCGCCGCGGGCTTTGCGATCGTAACCGAGATCGCCAAGGGGCATGGCCATCTTGCTCAAGTGGCCGTGGACCCGATCTTTCAGCGGCAAGGCGTTGGGCGTTTGCTTGTTACCAATACTCTCGATCGACTCGCGGCCATCGGGATCCGAACCTTGTCACTCATGGTCAGTCGCGACAACGATCGCGCCCTACACCTCTATCGTAGTCTGGGCTTCGAATCGATCTATCGCTTTCCGGTCTTCAGCCTCGAGCGCTAAAAAAAAGCCAAACGCCATGCGCCCGCTCACCGGGTGAGCACTTCGATTTCCGAGAGCGCGGGCGGTCTCCCGTCGATCCCACGAAGTTTTAGTCTCAGCCGCGCTGTCTCGAAAGGTGCTAGAGAGATCGTCTGGGTTCCGTTCAAAGGCGTCTCTATCAAGCCTTCGATGAGCGCGGCCACCGCGGGCCAGTCCGGTGGCCCGGCGCCGCGGGTCCCCGGTCGTCCACTTGCGGCACTAGCGTCATCAAAGAACAATTCGAACGCGACGACGGGCGTGCGCGGCACCGGCCCATAGTGAAAGCGGAGTCCTGCCACTTCGGTGAGCTCTTCGAGCTCCACCTCGAGCTCGAGGACCGTCTCTTTGGCTTCGAAGGGCTCGGCCGTGACGCCGTCGAAGAGCGCCTCGATACTTCCCGAGACGGGGACGCTCTCGAGAGCGGGTGCCTTTGCACCAAGCTTCGATCGAGTGGGATCGGGAAGGACCTCGAAAACGATGTCGGTTCCGAAATCTCGGACCGGGAGGAGAGCTTCCCGTTGCGTTTCTATACCGCTCAGAAGCCTCAAGAGCGCCGGTTTGCGAAAGGCGCCTAGATGCAGCACGACGTAGCGCACTTCGAGGTGCCTCAGCACGGCGATGGCGTCGGGGGAGGGAAATCGTCCGAGCGCGACTTTCAGCCATTGATGAGACATCGGGATGAAGCCGCTATCTCCGTTCAGCATGGGCCGAAAGTTGTGATGACGAGCCCAGAACATATAGCGCGTGTCCACTACTTTGAACGGAAGTTCGACGATCGGCCCCGGCTCGGCATCGCGCAGCCATCTATAGACTTCCGGCGGCGCATCGCGATGAGGCTCGAGCCGGTAAGGGAGCGCGGTGGACTCGACCACGAAGAAGACAAGGATGGCCCCGAATATGGTTTTGCGACGGCCGACGCCTTCGAGAAGCCATGCGAGGCCGTAGGCGGAGAATACAGACAAGCTCAATAACGGCAGAAGGCTGAAGCGCGTAAGCGCGCGCAACCCTCGAAAAAAGACGACATGCTCATAGAGAAACGGATGGATGGGAGTCGCAGGCCCGAGCGACAAAATGATACCCGTTAGAAAGATGGCCGCGTAGCAAACGCCGATGGTGCGCCCCCCGTTTTTCTTGACGAGCGTCGCGAGGCCCGTGCCGCCGAGGGTAATCAAGGTAAAGCCAGGAAAGAGAAAATCGGTGCGCCCCTCCGGGCTCGTCAAGGCTTCGGTGATCGATCGGTAGAGATGACTGGAAGAGGCTAGATAGGCTTGGGGCGTCGCGGAGAGCGAGCCGAGACCGGACAGGTCCCACTCGACGCCGAGCTCGCGATTCACCCAGAGATAGGGAAGCGCGAACGGTACGAGCACGGCTGCCATGGCGATGAGCGCTGCGAGCAGGTAGCCCCATTCGCGGCGCGACAAACCAGCGTAGGGAAAGAGTGTTATGAGCGCCACGCCGAGGGCGACCGCGGCGATGGCCCCGAGATAGGTACCTGACAGCGCTTGCAACACGAACGCCGCGGCTGCGAGGACGAGCCAGCGAGGCCGATGCGTCTCGGCATATCGGTGCAGCCCGGCGAGAAACAGAGGGATGAACGCATAGAGCTGCATTTGGAGGTGAGGGAGGCGATTGAAGCGGAAAGGAGCGAACGAAAAGAAGATGCCCGCGAGAATCGCGGCGAGATGGTCGCGCGTGAGCGCATAGGCCAGGAAATACATCCCGAGTCCCGAGGCGAACATCGAGAAGAGAAGGATAAAGTTGTTTGTCAATACGAGATCGTCCGTCAGCGCGAGAAGCGGGATCGCGAGAATCCCCTGTAATGTCAGATGTTCGGAATAGGCCAGCGTGTGCGGCAGCGGGTAGAAGGTGTTGGCTTCGAACAGCGCGAGCGGATCCTCGAGAAGCTGATGCGCCACCCAAGAGATGGCCCATGCGTTCAGCCGGGCGTCGCCGTTATCGAGCCGGGAGAATGTGGCCGGGTGAAACGCGAGCGGGTAGCTAAGGAGCACGGTGGCCACGGCGAAGACGAGCGCGGCCCAAGCAACCTCTCGCCCGGTTGGTCCCGAGTCGGCTAGAGGCGCGAGCCGGGGCTCCGGCTCGATGACGCCTTTGCGAGATTTCAGGGGCACGGACGATTCAATCGCAAAAGGGAAGGCAGAAGCAAGTTTTCTGTGTCTTTTTTCGCAACAATTGCGTTCTTCAGGAGGTTATGCGTAAAATGCCGCTTTTGTCGCCCGCGATAAGGATCTCGACAGGAGGAAATGGATGAGCCGCGACGGTAAGCACCTCTTTACTTCGGAGTCGGTTACGGAAGGACATCCCGACAAAATCGCTGACCAAATCTCAGATGCGATTCTCGACGCCCTTATTGCTGGGGACCCTAGCTCGCGCGTCGCTTGCGAGACTTTGGTCACCACCGGCATCGCGATCATCGCTGGCGAGGTGACGAGCAAATGTTACGCCGACTTGCCGCAAATCGTGCGCGACACGATCCGTGATGTCGGCTACACGCGCGCTAAGTTCGGGTTCGACCACGAGACTTGCGCCGTTCTCTCGACGATCAACGAGCAATCACCGGATATCGCGATGGGTGTCGACCCGGGCGGCGCCGGCGATCAGGGGCTCATGTTCGGCTTTGCCTGCGACGAGACCGAAGAGCTCATGCCCATGCCGATCATGCTTGCGCACAAGCTCGTGCGCCGCTTGTCAGAAGTGCGCAAGACCGAGGTGCTCGACTATCTTCGGCCCGACGGCAAGAGCCAGGTGACGATCGAATATGACGGGAACAAGCCGGCACGGGTCGAGGCCGTCGTCATCTCGAGCCAGCACAGCAACCTCGTCAAGATGGAGACCCTTCGTGAAGAGGTGAAGGAACAAGTCATCCAGCATGTCATTCCTGGCGACCTCCTCGACGACGATACCAAGTATTACATCAATCCGACGGGCCGTTTCGTCGTCGGCGGACCCCAAGGAGATTGTGGGTTGACCGGCCGCAAGATCATCGTCGATACCTATGGCGGCGTCGGCCGCCACGGAGGCGGTGCCTTCTCCGGCAAGGACCCGACGAAGGTCGACCGCTCGGCATCCTATATGGCGCGCTACATCGCAAAGAACATCGTGGCCTCCGATATTGCCAAGCGAGTGGAAATCCAGCTCGCCTATGCCATCGGTGTTCCCGAGCCCGTCTCGATCATGGTGGATACCTTCGGCACCAGCAATATTGACGAGTCCAAGATCGCTGCGTTGATTCGCGAGCACTTCCCGCTCACGCCGAAGGAAATCATCGCGCATCTCGACCTGAGGCGACCTATCTTCAAGAAGACCGCTGCCTACGGGCATTTCGGCCGCGACGAGCCCGAATTCACGTGGGAAAAAACGGACAAGGTTGACGATCTCCGTAAAGCAGCAGCCACATTGTGAGCAATCTGGGAAATATTAGTAATAGCGATCAATATTAAAAAGCGTAACGCAAAGGCGCAAAGAAGAGCAAAGTTGGATTCTAAAAGGGCGCTCGCTCGTTCGAGCCATTGTCCGCGAGGCTAAAATTCGCTCCGCCGAGGCTTTTTGTGGTGACGCCGTCGACGACGGGGACTGGGTTCGTTCATCGTTTCGAGGCGTTCGGGATCGAAGCCCACTGCCCAAAGCGTACTTGCGACGCCATAGACGATGTGCCCGTTAGGCGGGTAGCGTGGGCTGCTGCCGCCGGAGACGAGGACCTTCTTCTCTTCGCTTGATAGCTTGAGCTTCGTGTCGCGAGCGCGATACACCTCGCCCATACCACTGCTCCGATGGGCGCGAGGATCTCGTAAGCTCCGAGTCGGGTTCCCGATGGGAGGGCCATTCACGTTACTCACTGTTTGAAATCAGGTCTGCGAGTCCGGGGTAGTCGATTGGGTATTTGTTCGCACGATACAGGGTATGCGGAGCGTCGACTTCGTTCTTGTAGACGTATTCCCAAACGATATCGCCGGATGGCGTGACTTCACGCAATTTGGCGCCGGCGCCTTGATTGATCAGCGTATTTCCGTTCGGCAGGCGCTGAGCGCCCGAGATGTACCATGAGAAGAACCGTTCTGGCGGCTCGGGGTTGTATGCCCAGACCAGATCTTTGGGGCCATACGGCATGCCGTCTAGTGCCTCGTAGCTGCCGTCTGGATTCACGTCTGGTGTGAACTCGACGACGGTCGAATACGGCCGCGAATCATCATCGCCATTGTTGAATATCAATATGTTCCCAGCGCCCGGAAGGCCCGGGTGGATCCACTGCACGTCGTGCTGAAGGAAAAGAGTGCGATCGTTTTCGCTGCCGCGGTCGTAATTCGCTGGGTTACCCCATCGATACAACAAGTCACCGCCCTTGCCATAGCGACCACCAGAGTGCCCAGCGGATTGCTGTGGCGAGGTGCTGTGATCGATGATCAGGATTTCACTCATCGATCGGAAAGACATAGCGATTTGATCCAGCTCCGGGTTGTAATCAAGGGCGTTGGCATGGGTCCAGTCGGCCGACACGGTTCCATCATCGGAGTTCTGCCGAAACACATTGATATTGAGATGCTCGGGATGGTCAGCCACAACACCGTAGTTGGATTTCCCTGGGTCGAAATCTTGAATCAAGTGATGCCGGATACTCCACTCCCAGACGACATCCAGAGTGTACGGATTGACCTCGATGACGCCCTCGTACCAGAACTCACCGTTTTCCGCGACATGTTCAGGATCACGCCCCTGAGAGACAGCCTCGTCCGAGGTCACTTTTTCCCACACGAGCGTCAGAACATTGCCGTTATCCAACTTGACGACATCATGATGATTTATGTAATTGTCGGTGTTCAGGTTGATGCGCCATACCAGTTCACCCGACGCCGTATATTCTTCGATACAACCTGTCCTACCGCCCTGGGTGAAGCCTTTCGGACGGCCATTGCTAGACACCAAGCGGTGGCCATTCGGTAGCAATTGGGAGTAGGAGGGGTAGTAATCGCCTTCAAACGTAGCCACGATCTCTTTGGCGTCGTTGATCAGAAAAGACTCTTTGACGGCGCTTGGCTCAATGAGCACGTAGCCAGGTGAAACACGATCCCAATCTGTGTCGACCAGATCCCGGTCCGCACCTATGGCGAGTCTCTTGACGTTATTTTCAGGCATTTCACTGATTTCGGTCCCAACCGGACCTGCCATGCCACCGTTTGAGCTCGGCATATTCTCAACACCACAATCCGAGGTAACGGTCATTGTCGATCGGTAAATCGGACGCAATGTCGGCGCATCACTGCCGGCTGCACCTTCCCGCTCGTCATTGCCCGAATTCACGCCACAGCCGCCGGCGATCGTCGCGATCCAGATAATCGTTACAAGTAGCAGTCGAAGTTTGTTCGCACTCATATCTCACTTTGCTCAGCGAAATTGTCCAAGTAGTCGGCCTCACTTGGGACATTTTCGAATCGAACAATATAGGATCTCCACCACCCCAACAACCCTCACGCCGACGAAGCACGAGAAGGCCATTCGCCCCAAGCCGCCCGAGACCCCCTATTATTCCGGAAGAGACTTCTTTTCTTTCTTTTTTTCTTTGCGCCTTTGCGTTACGCCTTTTTTAACATTGATCGTTTTTATCAATATTGTCCGGGGATCTACGTGCGCACGTTGAAGAGCCCATATAGCGCCGCGATGCTGAAGAGCACGTTGGGGGCCCAGGCAGCCAAGACGGGTGGAAGGAACGCCATCTCGCCCATGAAAGCGAACACGCGGGTCGTCACGTAATAGGCCAAGCCGATCGCGATGGCAATTCCGATGCCGTAGAGTGCGCCTTTTTTTCCCGGGCTAAACGAGAAGGGTATCGCGATGAGCGCCATTACCATCGCGGCTAGCGGGAAGGAGAACTTTGCATGTTGGGCCACGCGAAGGGGGACGACGTCATAGCCTGCCTGCTGCAAATCGTCGACGTAGCGGGTCAGCTCCATGTAGGTCATCTGATCGGAGCGCTTGACCTCCTTGACGAAGTAAGACGGTGGCTCCATGTCGTGGATGAGGAGGGTCTCGAAGCTCTCATGCTTCCCGCCTTCGACGAAATTGCGCCTCCATCCCCGGGAGAAAATCCATGCGCCCTGCTCCGACGCCCATTGAGCTTCTTGCGTATAGAGACGTTCGGTGATGGTGAATGGGTCGGTCTGAAACTTGTAGACCGCGAGGCCGCTAAACTTCTGCAGATTCGAATCGTAATAGGCGTAGTTGTAGAGCTCTTGCCCCTCTCCCATCATCCATTGACGGTTCAAGACATTGTGGGTCTGGACCGGGCGGTTCTTGATCTCGTCGCGAAGCTCCGCCGCGCGGCGATTGGCGTAGGGGAGCCAATATTCTTGGAGCGCGAAACAGCCCGCGCTCACCATGATTCCTATCAAGATAACGGGCACGGATATCCGGTAGAGGCTTATTCCCCCGGCTTTCGCCGCCGTGATCTCGCTCGTCTTTGTCAAGATGGCGAAACAGACAAGGGTCGCCATGAGGGTTGCGAGAGGCAACATGTGAAAGAGAATCTGCGGCTGGGCAAAAGCGAGATATTGAAGAACGAGCGTTCCCTTTATGTTGTGCTCGAATGCATCGGCGATCACATCGATGAGCAGACCGAGGATGTAGACGCTCACGAGTGCTACTAGTATCAGTAGAAAGAAACGCGCGAACTCGCGACCGATATAGCGATCGAGCGTGTTCGGGAAGCGCAAGCTTATCCGTGGGACGCGGACCACGACGATGGTGCGGTCGGGTGTGCTCGCTCGTCTCTTGCGGAGAGCGTGGAGCTTTACTGCCAGGCTTGGCCAAAGCCTGTCGATCCCGAAAAAACCGGCTCCTTGAGATTCCCGCGCCGCACGTATCAGGAGCGCTATTGCCATACCGCCGAGAAGGATGTTGGGCGTCCACATCCCGAGAAAAGGTGACAAGCGGCCCGTTACCGCCATGTTCTCGCCAACATCGATGATGATGTAGTAAGTAAAAATGACGGCCAGGCTCACGATGAAGCCCCATGAACGACCGTCTCGTCGATTGCTGATGCCGAGCGCGAGGCCGAGCACCCCGAAAACGAAACAGGCAAAGGGAATCGAGAATTTCTTGTGGATCTCGGTCAGATAGATAGGGAGCTTCGTTTCGGCATAAGACTGACGCAGCTGGCTCAGGCTGAGCTCGCGTGCTCCCCGCGGCACGTTGATGTCTTCCGGTGGGAAGAAGGTGTGCGTCGGTAGCGGAAGAAAGATCTCCTTCGAGACCTGTCTCTGATATTCCGCTGGCTTGCGATGCGAGACCTGATGCAGCTCAGCGTCTTTCAGGTAAAACGTCGCCGTCCGCGCCTCGGCGTCGATGAGGAGCTGTCCCTGGCTGGCGAAAGTCACGCGCGGAGATTGGGGCTCCGACAAGTCGGCAAGGATCACGTTCTCCCAGTAGCCCACGCCCGTCGGCGTGTCGAGCACCAGGAACATGAGATTCGGGAAAAGCCGGTCGTAGAACACCCGCGGCCGGACCTCAGTGCCCGCTTGGGACGTCAGGATCTTGAAGAAGAGCTGGCGGACGTGCTGATTCGAGTCCGGCAGCACTTTAATAATGAGGTAGGATGACGCTCCCCAGGCGATCGTGGCCGCCACCAATATTGGGATGAGCAGCCGGTACAGACTCACGCCGCTCGCCCGCATCGCGATGATCTCGCTATCCGCGGCGAGTCGTCCTAGTGCTATGAGTACCCCGAGCAAGAAGCCCATCGGGATGGTCAAACAGAGGACGCTCGGGAGCAGGTGTAACAGGATGCTGAGCGTGTCCGCCAATGACGCCGATTGGCTCACGATCCTCTGGGCGAAGCGCAGGATCTCGTTCAGCAGGATGACGAAGGTAAAGACGCCTATCCCCAAAATAACGCTCGGGAACACTTCACGCAGGACGTAGCGGTCGAGGATCCGCAGCATGTTCAAGTCTAGCCGGATGTCGGCATGGAGCTCATCTTTTTACAAAGTAGCATAGGCGGGTAGCTTTCTTCCACTGCTTCAGCATCTTGGGGTAAATCATTGAACGGTCTACTATATCTTGTTGTTTTGCCTGGGCTGGGCGCGAAACCTGTGCTAAGCTTTCCACCTTCTGGGGTCAAAATGAGGCTTGAGCGAGTCGACATCACGGGTTTCAAGAGTTTCGGCGAACGGGCCGAGCTGACGTTTCACAAGGGCGTTACGGCCATCGTTGGGCCGAACGGCTGTGGCAAGAGCAACATCGCTGACGCTATCGGCTGGGTTCTGGGCGAGCAGAGCGCCAAGAACTTACGCGGCCAGAAGATGGAGGAGCTCATCTTCAACGGTAGCGAGACACGGCCGGCGCTGTCGCTCGCGGAAGTGAATCTTCGGGTCTCGAACGTAAACGTGCCCGTGCCCACGAAAAAGGGCGAGACCGAGAATAACAAGAAGAGCTCGAAACGGGGTGAAGTGCTCGTCACCCGGCGCCTCCATCGCTCGGGCGAGAGCGAATATCTTCTCGACGGCAAAGCCAGCCGCCTCCGGGACGTCCAGGACCTTTTCATGGGGACGGGCGTCGGCTCGAAAGCTTACGCCATCATCGAGCAAGGAAAGATAGGGCTCATTCTCTCCAGCAAGCCGACCGACCGGCGCGCCATCATCGAGGAAGCCGCCGGCATCACGAAGTACAAATCGCGGCGCCGTGCGGCGGAGCTCAAGCTCTCGGCTGCCCAGCAGAATCTTTTGCGCGTCAACGACATCGTGTACGAGATCACGCGGCAGATGAGCTCTTTGAAGCGCCAGGCCGGCAAAGCTCGCCGTTACAATCGTCTCCGAAAGGCGATGGATCGTCTCGAGAAAATATTTTTCGTCAAGCGCGCGGAGCTACAGGAGACAACGCTCAAACACTTCCGCGCGCGCCTCGCCAAAATTTCCGACGAGGAACTGCGTCGCTCGACGAGTCTCACCATTGCCGAGGGCTACCTCGAGCGAACGCGTCTCGCCCAGGCGGATGGTGAAGTTGTTTTGACAGATGCGCGCGAGGCTTTGCATCAACTCGAGCTAACCATCGAGCGTCTCGACCAATCTATCGTGCGCCACAAAGGCCAGCTCGTGGAGCTCGACAAGCGACGCGCCCAACTCGAGACGGAAATGAAAGAGCTCGATGCCCGTCGAGGACCGGTGCTCGAGCAGCTCCAAACACGTCAAAAAGAAGAAACGGCGCTCTGTGGGGATCTCGAAGGGCGGGAAGAGCGGACGCAGGAGCAACAGGGGCTTCTAAAAGAGGCGAGCCTGTCCCTCGCGGAGCTCGAGTCTAAAATCGAAGAGCGCCGCTCCGAGATCGTGCATCGCATCAGTAAGATCGCCGCTTTGCATAATTTTCTTCAGGGCGTGCTCGCGAATGGAGACAAAGTCTCGGCGGAGCTCCTCAAGCTCTCGGAGGAGGAACGTGAAGTCGGGGCCGAGCGGTCACGTCTCGTATCGATGCTCGGCGAGACCAAAGGTGAGCTCGACGCGCAAGAAAAAACGGGGGCAAGGCTCGCCGATGAGCGCACCGAGCTCGAAGCAAAGGCGTCGGCCGCACGAGAGCAGCTCGAGGCGCTCGACACGCGCATGGCTTCTGACAAGGAAAAGCTGTCCGGGCTTTCGGCTCGGCTGACATCGCTCCAGGAGCTCGTTTCGGCGCGGGCCCATTTCGGAAGCGGGGCTAGGCTGCTTTTGTCTCGCGGGGCGGCACACGGCGTTCGGGTGAAAGGCTCCGTTGCGGACGCGCTCGAGGTCGAAGAGCGTTTCGAGCGTGCCGCAGAAGCATTTTTCGACACGGCGCTCCAGAGAATCCGGGTCGAGAACGAAGACGACGTCCGTCGCGCCCGTGAGCTGCTTCAAGAAGAACAGGATGCGGAGCGTTCCGAGCTTCTCGTCGAATCCCTGCCATGCTCGCCTCCTCCCGATCTCACGCCGGTAATTTCCACACTTCGAAAGCGAGGTCTCTCCGGGATCGTTGGCCGGTTGAGCGAGTTCTTGAGCTGGACGTCGGACGCGGCGCCTCTTCCCGACGCGATCGTCGTCGAGAATTTCGAACAGGCTCTCAGCTGTTATCGGGAGGAGCAAGCTTCTTACGTCACTTTGGGCGGTGAAGTCGTGACCTCTTTCGGGGTCATCGGCATCGGTCCCGGCGGAGCGAGCGAAGGTCTGCTTCAAACCAAACGCGAAATTCGTGAGCTCCACGAGGCGGTCGCGGAGGCAAAGGGTCAACTCGAGGCGGCTACCGGACGCCGCGGGGGGCGAAAAATCGAGCTCGAACGTGTGTCGAGTCGGCTTCTGGCCGTACGCGATCAGCAGCACGATCTCGAGAAAAAACTGGTGGGCCTCGAGCACAAAAGAGACCAGCTCTTCGAGGAGAACGAACGGCTCGAGCGTAAGCAAGATGTTCTAGCCGGGGAGCGCGCCCGCGCGGAATCTGAAAAGGCAACGCTCGCGGCCAAACGGACCGAGATGGAATCTACCCTCGACGTCGAGGAGAAGCAGAAAGCGGGCGCGGAGGACAGTCTCGACACGTCGCGCGGCGAGCTCGCCGAGCGGCGCACGAGTGTGGAAGCGCTTCAAGTCCGTGCCGCCGAAGAAGCCTCGAGGCTCGCCGCGCTGAAGGAACGCCGCGACGCGGTGCGCGTCGACGTGCTGCGTCTCGAGGAAGGTGCCGCGGAGCTCGGGTTGCGCCTCGAGCGGAACGGCCGAGAGCAAGAAAGCTTGACGAGTCGAAAAGCGCAGCTCGGCGAAGCCGTCGTTACGGCGGAGTTGGAGCTGAAGTCCTCGGTCGCATCGCGTGGCGTCAAAGAAAACCTCGTGCGCAAGCTCGAGACCGGTGTGGTCGGTTTACGCGAGCGGGTCGAGACGACACAAACCGCTCTCAAGGCGCGGCGCGGCGAGCTCGAGGAAGTGCGCGAGCGACGCTCGCACGAGGCCGTCGAGGTCGCCAAGGAAGAGTCGGAGCTCAAACACTTGAAGGAGAGCTGCGAGAGTGCTTTTGCCATGTCGCTTCAGGACACGGCCGGTCTCCTCACCCCCGTGGAGCTTCTGCGCGACGATGAGGAAATCCAGGTGGAGCTCAAAGAGCTCAAGACGAAGATCGATGCTATCGGCACCGTCAATCCGATGGCGGACGAAGAATATCGCGAGCTCGAGACACGCCACGAGTTCATCACGAAGCAGCGACAAGATCTCCTCGACTCCATCGAGAGCACCGAGACGGCGATTGGCCGTATCGATCGCACATCCCGCCAGCGTTTTCAGGAAGCCTTCGATATTATCAATCGAGAATTCGCCATAACGTTTCGCCAGCTCTTTGGCGGTGGTAGCGCCGGCTTGCGGCTCGTGGACGAGCAGAATGCTCTCGAGAGCGGCATCGACATCATCGCTCAGCCGCCCGGAAAGACCCTCCAAAACGTGCTGCTATTGTCGGGCGGCGAGAAAGCAATGACCGCCATTGCGCTTTTGTTCGCGATCTTTCGCTATCGGCCATCGCCTTTCTGTCTCCTCGACGAGGTGGATGCACCGCTCGACGACGCCAATGTCGGCCGCTTCGTCAACATGCTGAGCGAGCTTCGAGATACGACGCAATTCATCATCATCACCCATCACCGAAAAACGATGGAGACGGCGGACCACCTCTTCGGCATCACGATGGAAGAGCCAGGAATCTCGAAGCTCGTTTCGGTCAACTTCGTCGAAGGAGACGAGGCTCCAGCCGAAGCGTTGGCCTCGACACCGTAGCGGGCTATCCGAAACTGCAGGCTGGAAAAGATCAATAATAAAAAGGCGTAACGCAAAGGCGCCAAGCCGCAAAGGTCCGTATACCAAAGGTCCGTATCCCACCCTAAAGATTACGTACCGATCCAAAGAGGGCCTTCGAATCTTCTTCCTTTTCTTTCTTTGCGCCTCTGCGGCTTTGCGCCTTTGCGTTACGCTTTCCTTAATATTGATCTTTTCGAGGTTCGGCGGCGCGACGATTGCGTCGTCCCGGAGGCGCGGCATACACTGCGGGTCTCTAGTTGAGGGCTCTATTGACCATACTGCTCGAACAAGAAGTCAAGTTTCGCCTGCAGGAGGCGCGAGATGGTGCGGCCAAGCTCGAGGCGATCGGCGCCCATATCGAGAAACCGCGTCATTTCGAGCAGAATGTGCTCTACGACTACTCGGATAGGCGGCTCCGCAAGCGAGACGAAGCGCTCCGCCTGCGCCGCGTGGGGGGGGACCAGGCCTGGCTCACGTGGAAGGGGCCTCATCATGGGAGCGGCCGGATCAAGCAGCGTCGTGAGTTCGAGACCTTTCTCAGCGACGCGGACGCAGTGGAGGCGATTTTCGAAGCAATCGGACTCGTCGAGTGTTTCCGCTACGAGAAATACCGAGCGATCTACCGCGTCGGGTCAGCCATCCTAACGGTCGACGAGACCCCTATGGGTGTTTTTCTAGAGATCGAGGCGACGCCCGCGATCATCACGGAGATGGCGGGCCGGCTCGGCCTCGACATGGAGGATGCCATCAATCTCAGCTATCCCCACCTCTATGAGCTGTATCGCGACACGACGCCCGGAGCGCCCGAGTTCATGGTGTTCTCAGAGGACCCGTTGACACCCTCATGACGCCTCCGCTTCGAAAAGCCATGGTCCTCGCGGCGGGCTTTGGCAAACGGCTGAGGCCGCTGACGGTGAATCGAGCCAAATCGGCGCTACCGGTTCTCGGTAGACCCATTATTGAATATGTCCTGCGGAGGCTCGCTCGGGCCGGTGTGCGGGAAGCCGTCGTGAACCTTCACCACGAGGCGAAGATGGTGGAGGCTGCGCTCGAGGGCGGCCCCCCGGAGCTCGCCATAGAGTTGTCCGTCGAGTCCGAGCTCCTGGGAACGGCGGGCGGGTTGAAGCACGCCTCGCATCACTTCGAGGATGAGGCCGCGTTTCTGCTCGTGAACGCCGACACCCTCGTCGATTTCGACGTCGAGAACCTTGTACGCACCCATCACGAGACCGGCGCGATGGCGACCTTGCTCTTACGATCGAGACCATCGGGGAGTACCTACTCCACGATATCCGTCAATGCCGATGGGAGGATCGACGCCGTTCTCACCGGAAGTGAGGAAGGAGAGCTCATGTTCGCCGGCGTCTGGGTCCTCTCGCCGAACGTACTCGATTACCTCTCGGGCGAGCCTGCGGGGCTCGAGAAAGAGCTCTTGCCGCGACTGATCGAACAAAGATCCGCGGTTGCCTGTGTTCAGGATACGACGTGGATTACCATCGATACCCTTGAACGTTATTGGACAGCCTGTCTTACGATGGCGCGCGCGCGGTTCTTCGAGGACGATTGGAACGTGAGCGTCGTGCCGAATCACGATCGGGCGCGAGTCCTCGCGGGCGGTGGCACACGCATCGATCGTCGGGCTTCGTTTCGGGGGGACGTCATTCTCGGCGCGGATTGTCGTGTGGCACGAAGCGCTCGAATCGAGAGCTCGATTTGTTGGGATGGCGTGGTGATTCCGAAGGGCGCAAAGATATCCCGATGCATCATCGCGGAAGCCGTCGAGCTTTCGCCGAACATGGAGCTCGAGGACAAGCTTGTCATGCACGTTGGTGAAAATAGCTCTGGGCTCAGGCGCCGCGAGATTCACGGGAATCTCGTGATCAGTAAAATCAGACGTGAACGGGCACGAGGCCTGTGAGTCTCACGGACGAGCCGCTCGCCGAGCGCGTCGCGCGCTTCGCTCACCGTCACGCGATTAGAGCGACGACACCGATGGTCGGGGACGCGTCGAATCGCGCTTATTTCCGTGTGGAGCTCGAAAGCGGCGAGACGCGCGTGCTCGCCCTTTTGCCGGAAGCTTTCACACAACGAGAGCTGCCGTTTCTGAACGTCGCCGAGCTATTACGGGCGATGCCGATTCGCGTGCCGGAAGTGATGGAGGTCTCGGGCTCCGAAGGGATTTTGCTCCTCGAAGATCTGGGCGACCGCTTGCTGCAGGATGCCGCGGAGGAGAGCTCGGATACTTGCAAGAGAGAACTCTACCGAAAAGCGATCGAAATGCTCGCCACCCTACAGCTCCGCGGAAAAGAGCTCGAGAACGAGCGCTATCTGCCGTTTCGCATCGTCCTCGACGAAGCGAAGTTCTTTCAAGAGCTCGAGTTCTTTCGCGAGCACTTTATCGAAGGTCTCCGGGAGGCGCTCCTTCCGAGCATCGAGCTCGAGGAGCTCGAGTGCTTTTTTAGGGTAATCGCCAAAGAGTTGACGACCAAGCCCGAAGCACTGTGCCATCGTGACTACCACGCGCGCAATTTGATGCTTTTCTCCGGCGAGCTCGTTCTAATCGACTTCCAGGATGCGCGGCGCGGCCCAATGGCCTACGACCTCGTTTCTCTCTTGAACGATTCCTACGTTACCCACGAACCAGATTTCGTCGGCGAGATGACGGCGCTTTTCGAAGACCGCGTCGGCGCCACCGTTCTCGAGGACTATGACATCGCCGCCCTACAGCGCAACCTCAAAGCTCTCGGCACCTTCGGCTATCAAATCTCGCGGCGCGGCAACGACGTCTATGAGCGCTATCTCGAGCACACGGTTGCGATGGTACGGGAGAATTTCGAGCGCAATCCGCGATGGGATGCCCTGCGGCGTATACTGGCGCGATATGAAAAGGGGCTTGGCTGAGGGTTAGGGATGACTAGCGAAGCACAAGTCTACGTCTCGGATTTGTCTCAGCACGAAGGCGAGACGGTCACCATGCGCGGCTGGCTTCACAATCGGCGCTCGAGCGGGAAGCTCCAATTTCTCGTCTTTCGTGACGGTTCGGGATTCATGCAGGCGGTAGTATCGAAAGCAGACCTACCGGAAGAGGCGTGGGAGCGAACGCGCGCCCTCACCCAGGAAAGCTCCATCGAGCTCGAAGGGACCGTTCGCAAGGACGCGCGGGCTCCGGGGGGCTTCGAGCTGACGGTGAGCGATGTGAAGGTGTTCCAGATTGCGGAGGACTATCCCATCACGCCGAAGGAGCACGGCGTGAACTTCCTCTTGGACAACCGGCACCTCTGGCTCCGTTCGAAACGCCAGCATGCCATCCTCCGTATTCGGAACGAAGTGATCATGTCGGCCCGCCGCTATCTGGATGACCAGGGATTCATTGGCTGCGACACGCCAATTTTTACGCCGAATGCCTGCGAGGGCACGACGACCCTCTTCGAAACGAAATATTTCGACCAGAGAGCCTTTTTGACGCAAAGCGGACAGCTCTATAACGAAGCCATCGCGATGGCAGTGGGGAAAACGTACAGCTTCGGACCAACGTTTCGCGCGGAGAAGTCCAAGACTCGCCGGCATCTCATCGAATTCTGGATGATCGAGCCAGAGGTCGCTTATCACGAGCTCGACGACACCATCGCTTTGGCGGAGAACTTGATTTGCGCCATCATCGAGTCTGTTCTCGAGCGACGCCGGCCGGAGCTCGACGTGCTAGAGCGTGATGTCTCGAAGCTCGAATCGGTTAAAAAGCCATTTCACCGGACGACTTACGACGAAGCCGCGGAAAAGCTCGAAGAGAAGGGGACGGACTTCGTTCCTGGCAGCGATTTCGGCGCGCAGGACGAAACCGTGCTCGCCGAAGAGCTCGACCGGCCGCTCGTTGTCACCCATTACCCGACTGACATCAAGGCGTTTTACATGCAGCCGGATGCCGAGCGCCCGGATCGCGCGCTGTGCGTCGACATCCTCGCGCCTGAGGGCTATGGCGAGATCGTGGGCGGAGGGCAGCGCATACACGACCCCGAGCTCCTCGAGCAGAGACTGAAAGACCACGATCTGCCGCGCGATGCGTTCCAGTGGTATTTAGATCTGCGCCGCTACGGCAGCGTCCCGCATGCCGGCTTCGGGATGGGGATCGAACGCTTCATCTCTTGGATATGTAAGCTCGAGCACTTGAGGGAGGCCATCCCTTTCCCGAGAATGCTCTACCGCCTATCCCCGTAGCGGACGACTGAAAGCTAGCTTTTGATGTTAAAAGCAAGGAGAGGTGGGGATAGGAGGAGATGTGGGGATAGAAAAACCGCAAGTTCTCATCTCCCCATCCCCTCCTATCCCCCATCCCCTTTCTTTTGCTTTTCGAGCTCGAGCACTCGATGGAGGCCATCCCGTTCCGGAGAAATGCTCTACCGCCTATCACGGTAGCCGACTGCCGAAAACTCCCCTTTTTTTTGGTTTTCACAAGCGTTCGGTCCGGCCGGCTCGCGGCGAGTGGCGAGTTACGCTAATCTAGTTTCCTAATGACTAAGAAAGTCGGATTCGTCAGCCTCGGTTGCCCCAAGAATCTCCTCGATAGCGAGGTCATGCTCGGGCATCTCGAGCGAGCGGGATACAGCCTTACCAATGCCCCGGAAGAAGCCGACGTGCTCGTGATCAATACTTGCGGCTTCATTGATAGAGCGAAGCAGGAAAGCATCGACACCATCTTGGAGATGGCGCGATACAAGGAGACGGGGAACTGCCGCCGCCTCGTTGTGACCGGCTGTCTGGCGCAACGTTACTCCGAGAAGATCGCGAAGGAGCTTCCCGAGGTTGACGCCGTTATTGGACTCGATCAGCTCCACATGGTGGTAGAGGCGTCCGAAGGTGTTGCGCGGCGCGTCGAATCTCTTCGAGCGGACGGCTCGGCCGCCTATCTCTACGATCATTTAGCACCTCGGGTCCGAACGACCCCCGCGCACTACGCCTACCTCAAGATTTCTGAAGGCTGCGACTATCCCTGTACCTTTTGCATCATTCCGAAGATTCGCGGGGCTTATCGGAGTCGCACACCGGAGTCGATTTTGGCCGAGGCGGAAACGCTCGCGGCTCAGAATGTTCGCGAGCTCGTCCTCATTGCGCAGGACACGACCCGCTATGGAGACGAGCTCGGGATGCGACATGGGCTCGCCGGGCTTCTGCGCCAGCTCGCCCACGTCGATGGCATCGAGTGGGTACGTTTTCTCTATGCCTATCCCACGACAGTGGATGACGCGGTTCTTCAGGCGATGGCGGATGAGCCCGCCCTCTGCCGTTACGTGGATATCCCGCTGCAGCACGCGAGCAATCGCGTTCTCAAAGCCATGAAGCGTCCGGGGACGGGCGAGAGCAACAAGGCGCTCATTCAGCGCATCCGCGATGCCGTGCCTGGCGTTGCTATCCGGAGCTCCTTCATCGTGGGCTTTCCGGGGGAAACGGAAGACGACTTCGAGTTACTTCTCGATTTTTGTGCGGATGTGCGCTTGGATCACCTCGGTGTCTTTACCTATTCGAACGAGGAAGGCACGGATGCTTTCGTCCCGATCGAGACCGTTTCGGACGAGGAGAAAGCGCGCCGCCGGGACTTCTTGATGGAGCAGCAGTCAGATATCTCCCGTCAGAAAAACGAGGAACGTGTCGGTTCGAAGCTCCGGGTCCTAGTGGAAGGCCTCTCCGATGAATCGGACCTCCTCTTGCAAGGGAGGGCGGAGCATCAAGCCCCAGGTATCGACGGCGTGATATTGATTAACGAGGGCGAAGCAGAGGCGGGCTCTTTCGCGACGGTCGAGATCTCTGAGGCGCACCCCTACGACCTCGTGGGCCGCGTCTTGGAGACGGAGCTTTCGTGAGCCTCGGCCTCACCCTTCGGCCCTTCGGGATGACAGCTTGAATTCGAAATCCCCCTAGTTTATAGTTGGTGTTCTGATTTGGCGATAACCACCAGGTGGGCGTCGGTTTGCCCGCCTTTTTTTCTGATTCAAACGCTGTAAGCCTCTTTCGCGCGACCCCGTAGACAAGTTGAGGTAAATTGTTCGAGGTGATTGGAACACTAGAAGCGTCTTCACCGGCCAAGGCCTTGGTGAAAACCGCGTTGTCGATACGCATGGATGGGACCCAAAAGGTGATATTCGCGAAAAATCTGCTGCCACAGCTCGAGCTGATCGCACGCCGTGCAGCCGAGCCTCAGGGTGTGGAGGTCGCCTGGGTCGAGCTCAAGCCGCTGGGGCGAGGCTTCGTCTTCCGGGTCTTCATCGAGCGCGTTAAAAACAGTGGGGACGTCGGCGGAGGCGTTGGCCTCGAAGATTGCCAGCGTGTCGGTGAGCGCTTGTCGCTTTTGCTCGACGTGGAAGACCCGATTGAGTCGTCTTACACGCTCGAGGTGAGCTCCCCGGGCCTCGATCGGCCGCTTCACGAGCCCAAGGATTACGAGCGATTCGTGGGCGCGCTCGCGCGGGTCAAAACGAAACAACCGATGGAAGGCCGTAGACGGTTCGTCGGGCGTCTTTTGGGTGTCGAGCCCACTGGGGTCACCGAGCAAGAGCAACGAAACGGACCCACGATTCTGCTCGACGGAGAGTCCGGTCCGATCCGTATCCCGTATTCTGCCATTGAGAGCGCTCGGCTCGAGGTGGAGCTCAATCAGCCCCCCCCCCGCAAAGCGAGGAACCGCGTATGAGTCTGCTCTACCAACACATCGAGCAAATGAGCCGGGACAAAGGCGTTGCCGCCGCGATCATTCTAGAGGCGGTGGAAGACGCCATCCTCACGGCAGCCAAGAAATATTATGGGACGGAGGAGCCTTATCAGGCTCGCTTCAATGAGGAGTCCGGCCAGGTCGAGGTCTTTCTCGTAAAGAGAGTCGTCGAACGCGTCACCACTCCCGAGACCGAGATCACCCTACAAGACGCGAAGCGTGTCGTAAAGTCGGCGAAGCTCGGAAGTGATGTAGAGCTCCACAAACCGACGGACGTGCTGGGGCGCATCGCCGCGCAGACGGCCAAACAAGTCATCTTTCAAAAAGTGCGCGAAGCCGAGCGCGATCACATCTTCAACGAGTATCGGGACAAAGTCGGTCAACTCGTCACCGGCATCGTGAAGCGCGCCGAGGCCGGTGACCTCGTCGTGGATTTAGGCAAGACCGAAGCGCTCTTGCCGCGTCGCGAGCAGTCGCGCGCCGAGATCTTCAACCCCGGCGAGCGGATTCGCGTTGTCATCACGCGCGTGTCGCGTCCGGCGCGTGGGCCCCAAGTCATCGTTTCGCGTACCGACCCGGCGTTGCTCGCCGGGCTTTTCGAGATGGAAGTGCCCGAGATCTACGAGGGTACCGTCATCGTCAAGAACGCCGTGCGGGAGCCCGGCGACCGGGCCAAAGTGGCAGTGTATTCGAGAGAAAAGGACGTCGACCCCGTCGGCGCTTGTGTCGGTATCAAGGGCGCTCGGGTACAGAACATCATCCGCGAGCTGCGCGGCGAAAAAATAGATATCGTCGAGTGGAACGATGACGCTTGCTCGTTCGCGACCAATGCGCTCAACCCGGCCAAGGTTAGCCGAGTCTCCATCGTCGACGACAAAGATCGCATCATGGAAGTGATCGTGGCGGACAATCAGCTGTCGCTCGCGATCGGCAAGCGTGGTCAGAATGTTCGGCTAGCGGCGAGATTGCTCGGGTGGCGGATCGACATCAAGAGTGCAGAGGAGAAAAAACTCGAAGTGCAGTCTCAGATGGATGCCGCGATGATCGCAACCGGCACGGATGTAACGGTTCTCGAGGGGATCCCGCAAAAGACTCTCCAAAAGGTCGCCACTCATGGGATCACGTCGCTCGAGAAAATCTTGGAATCGCCCGAGAGAGTCACGGACGTTCCAGGCGTTGGCGAGAAGACAGCGGAGAAGCTGATCGCGAAGGCGCGGGCTTATCTAGAAAAGGTTTCACCTTCGAGCCCCGAGAAAGGAAAAGAAGTCTTGGCCCTGTCGGAGGCAGAAGGTACGACGGAGATAGCAGCAACGGTCGAGCCGACCTCGGACGGAGCCGGGTTGGACGATGCGTCGGGAGGGTGAGCGGTAATGGACAAAGTCAGAGTCTATGAGCTCGCACGTGACCTCGGCATCACGAGCCCGGAAACGATTGCGCTTCTCAAAGAGAAGCTCAAGATTCGGGTGAAGTCCGCGTCGAGCACGGTCCCGGAAGATACCTCGACCAGGCTGAAGCGGCTCTTGCGCCTGGAAGGCGCGAGCGCGAGCCGGACAAAAGCTGCAAGGGTGGCAAAGGCCGTGGCGCCTCCCGCCGAAGACGGCGCCGACCGCGCAAAATTGGCGAGTAAAGCCCGGGCCGAGAAAGCTCGTCTCGCCCTGCTCGAGGAAATGGACGAGGAAGAGCGCGCCGAAAAGGAAAAGGTTGAGCGCGCGAAACGGGAGAAAGAAGAGCGCGAGCGTCGCGAGGCCGAAGAAGCCGCGCAGAAGATCGCGGAAGAGGAGCAAGCGCAAGAAGCCGCTGCCGCCGCTGCCGCGCTCGCCCAGCTCTCCGCCATCGGCGAAGAGGATGAGACCACGGAAGTGGAGCCCGAGCCGGAAGAGGCCGCCCAGAAGCCTCTGGTGGCTTCCGAGCCCGTCGGCGAAGAAGCCCCACCGATGCCCGGCCCGATGGATCGTCGGGTGGATCTTTCGCCGAAAAAACCCAAACCGCTCGCTGAGCCGGAGCGCCCGACCCCGGCGCCCGTGGCTGAAGCGAGCGGACCGGTTCCAGCGACCCCGTCGGCAGCGACTCCGTCGGCAGCGACCCCGTCGGCAGCGACTCCGTCGGCGCCCGCGCCCGCGCCCGCGCCACCATCCACCCCCCCGCCCCCAACCCCCAGGCGGGAGCAGACTTTTACGCCTGGTCCGACCTCTCAATACGTTCGCACGCGGCCGCCGCCGCCGCGCTCGCCGCGTCCTGCGCCCGGCCGTCGCGATCAGATGAGGCCGAGTCCCGCGCCGCCACGTCCCGCCGCCCCCATCAAGCGGGTCGGGGCCCGCGGCGCTTTGGAGGGAAAGCCAAAACCGAAGCGCAAGACGAAGAGAGGACGCACCGCTCCGGGGGTCGATGTCAACGAGCAATCGCTACCAGAGCCGATTTCGCGCGCCAATGATCGTAAACCGGAAGCGCCCAAGATCCATACCAAAATCAGCTTGACCGAAGGTGTGACGGTCAAAGAGCTCGCCGAGAAACTCGAAGCAAAGCACAAGGACGTTATCAAGGTTCTGATGGGACACGGCGTCTTGGCCACCATCAACCAAACTCTTGGCGCCGATACCGCGAGGGAGATCGCGAAACAGTTCGGTGCAGAGGTCGAGATGCTGACGTTCGAAGAAGATGTTCTTCGCGAAGAGACGAAAGAAGAGAAGCCCGAAGATCTCGTAGCGCGCTCTCCCGTCGTGACCGTCATGGGCCATGTCGACCACGGGAAGACGAGCCTGCTCGACGGCATCCGCAAGACCAAGGTTCAGGAGCAAGAAGCGGGCGGCATAACGCAGCATGTCGGTGCTTATAGTGTCGATGTCAAGAATCGTCACGTGGTCTTTCTCGATACCCCGGGTCACGAGGCTTTCACCATGATGCGGGCTCGAGGCGCCGGAGTTACGGATCTCGTCGTGCTCGTCGTGGCGGCGGATGACGGCGTGATGCCGCAGACGAAAGAAGCCATCGATCACGCGCGGGCCGCCGGAGTGCCGCTTCTCGTCGCGGTCAACAAGATCGATAAATCCAACGCCAATCCCGAGCGTGTCAAGAAGCAGCTCAGCGAGCTCGACCTCGTTCCCGAAGATTGGGGTGGCAACACCGTTTTCGTCGAGGTCTCCGCCAAGAAGCGCCAAGGACTCGACCTGCTTCTCGAGATGATCCTGCTCGTTTCGGATCTGCGGGAGCTGAAAGCTAACCCCTCCCGCGCGGGAATGGGGACTGTGCTCGAGGCCAAGCTCGATAAGGGAAAAGGGCCCGTGGCTCACGTTCTCATCCAAAACGGGAGCGTCTCCGTGGGAGACCCCTTTGTGGCTGGTGCCGTGCACGGCAAGGTGCGCGCGATGTTCGACGACCGTGGACGCAAGATCAAGAACGTCGGACCGTCCACACCCGTGGAGATTGTCGGGCTCACGTCGCTGCCTCAAGCTGGCGATCAGTTCCAGGTCTTTCCCGACAGCTTCAAAGCGCGGCAAATTTCCGAGTTCCGGATGCAAAAACTCCGCGAGCGCGAGCTAGCCTCGTCGGCACGATTGACGCTCGATCAGCTGCATCGTCAGTTGCAGGAAGGCACCGTCAAGGATCTCCCCATCATCATCAAAACCGACGTGCAGGGCTCGGTCGAGGTGCTCAAGGACGCACTGCCGAAGCTCTCCACCGCGAAAGTCAAGGTGAAAATCATCCATGCAGGCGTGGGTGCCATTACGGAGAACGACGTGACACTGGCGGTCGCTTCGAACGCCGTCATCATCGGCTTCAATGTGCGTCCCGAGCGAAGCGCGGAGGAGCTTGCGGTTAGAGAAAGTGTCGACATCCGTATGCACACGGTCATCTATAACATCACCGACGAGATCAAAAAGGCGATGGAAGGCTTGCTCGATCCGACCTTCAAGGAAGTGACGCTCGGCAGGGCAGAAGTGCGTGACACGTTCAAAGTTCCGAAAATTGGCCTCATCGCTGGCTGCTATGTGTCCGGCGGTAGAGTGTTGCGCAATGCGGAGATACGTTTGCTACGGGACAACGTCGTCATTTTCGAAGGCAAGATCGGAAGCCTCAGGCGATTCAAGGAGGATTCCGGCGAAGTCAAAGAAGGCTTCGAGTGCGGTATCGGCATCGCCGGTTATAACGACGTAAAGGTCGGTGACGTGATCGAGGCCTTCACCATGGAGAAGGTGCAGCCGACGCCCGCTTAAAGTGCTGCACAAAATTACTTCCTAGGGATCCTCAAGGTCTAAAACAACGGCCACAGAGACACAGAGGCACAGAGATTCGGGGAGCAGAATGGAGTCCACCAACATTTGTCCGATCGCTTTTCTCTGTGTCTCTGTGCCTCTGTGGCATTCTTTCTGGCAGTGAAGGAAGTTGAGTAAAAACGCTGCCGGGGAATCCGGGTCTGCCATCATCGGGCTATTGACGATCGAGCTTCATTTTCCTGAGGCTCAATCTCTGAAGGCGAAGCGTATGGTCGTGAAGTCGATCAAAGAGCGCCTGGTGAGCCGACATCACGTCGCCGTGGCAGAGACCGGCTATCTGGAGCTGTGGCAGCGTGCCGAGCTCTCGGTGGTGTCGGTCTCGGGTACGCGCCGTGTGCTCCAATCACAGCTCGAGAAAATCCAGAGTGAGCTCGAAAATAACTACAGCTCAGAGCTCGTGGGAACCGAGATGGAGCTCATCGAATAGTCATGGAGAAACGTCGCGGCGAGAGGATACGACCGGAGAGAGTCGCCGAGCAGATTCGGATGGACGTGGCGCAAATCCTTCAAAACGATATGAAGGATCCGCGCCTTGCGCTCGTGACCTGCACCCGGGTCGACCTCACGCGCGACCTTCGCTACGCGAAGATCTATGTAAGTGTCCTTGCCGAGGGGAGTGAACAGGAACAGACGCTGAAGGCTCTTGAAGGCGCCACCGGATATGTGCGGCGGCGCCTCACCGAGCGGATCGGGCTTCGCGTGTCACCGGAGATCCGGTTCATCTTCGATCCATCGGTGGAGTACGGGATCCGCCTAGACGAGCTGATCGAGAAGACGAAAGAGCAGTCACCCAAAGACGAAGATCCATCCGACAGCGGCACCTGATTGACCCATGGAAGGCGTCCTGCTCATCGACAAGCCCCCGGGGCTCACGTCCCATGACGTCGTGGCGCGTGCACGCAAGCGCCTTGCAGAGAGGCGTATAGGCCATACTGGGACGCTCGACCCTTTTGCGAGCGGCCTGATGGTGCTCTGTGTGGGCCGTGCGACCCGGCTGGCGCGTTTTTTCTCTGCTACGTCCAAGACTTACATCGCGACCGTCCATTTCGGCTACAGCACGGACACCTATGACCGGACGGGCCAACCAATGGGCGAGGTGCGCGATGTTGCACCGGAGCTCTCGGAGCTCGAGAGCGGTCTCGCGAGCTTCCAGGGTCGGCAAATGCAAGTTCCCCCCGTTTATTCCGCGAAAAAAATTGGTGGCACGCGGCTTCACCGACTGGCTCGGCGAGGCATCGCGGTGACCCCGCTTCCCGTCGAGGTGGAGTTCCATGCCATCGAGCTGCTCGAGCTCGACGGCCCCCGTGCGCGCATCGAAGTATCCGTCTCGAGCGGGACCTATATTCGCTCCCTGGCACATGACCTCGGCCACCGGCTGGGGACGGGCGCGCACTTGGCCGAGCTCAGGCGCATACGTGTCGGTTCGTTCCTGGTTTCGGAGGCGCTCGACATGACGGGTTTACTGGAAGGAGCTCCCACTGCCGAGGAGGCGCTGTTGCCGCCCAACGCCGCCCTGAGAGACCTGGCCGAAGTGCGGCTCGAGCCCGGTGCCGCGAAGCGACTTGCGCACGGGCGGACGCCATCGTGGGAGGACGTGACCTCTCCGGGGGACATGCAGGGCGTCGCCGGGCCCGTGCGCGTCCTCGACCCAGGAGGAGAGCTCCTCGCGGTCGCCGCGCTAGACGCCGAGCGCGAGCTGTTGCGGCCCATGCTCGTCTGGGCCCGCACGCCGGAAACCCCATGAGCCGGCGTCCTTTACAGCTCTCGGCCCCTGTGCTAGGATTCTGCGAGAAGAAAAGGAAAGGTACAACAAGAGTAGGATCACGGAGGACCCTATTTGACGCTCACCAAGGATAAAAAGACTGACCTGATCGGAGACTATCAGCTTCACGGTGCGGACACGGGCTCGCCGGAGGTACAAATTGCGATTTTGAGCGAGCGCATTACCTACCTGACCGAGCACTTCAAGACCCATAGCAAAGACCATCATTCCCGTCGCGGCCTCCTCAAGATGGTCGGCCAGAGGCGCCGTTTGTTGGACTACCTCAAAAAGAAAGACATTAGCCGCTATCAAGGCGTCATCCAGCGGCTTGGAATCCGCAAATAAAAATGGATTCATCACCTGGCGGTTCTTCCTCGTGGTGTCGTCCGCTTTCGGGTTTGCCTGGTAATGCGTTGATCCGAAACTTTTCTGGTCGCCGGGTCCCGATCAACTGAACGAGACCCTCCTTGGTTCGAGGCAACGCCTTCAAGGTGTGCCCCCGCACGCGTTCGATGACGGTGTGTTGGTCGCACGTCGCCATCTTGCCGGCTCCTCCTGTGAGTTCGAGAGGATAACAACATGATTCATCGTAAAGAAATTGAGATTGGTGGCCGCACGCTGTCCATCGAAATGGGCAAGCTCGCTAAACAGGCCAATGGAGCTGCCGTCGTTCGGCTCGGCGACACCGTGGTGCTGGTCACCGCCTGTGCCGCCAAAAAGCCGCGCGAAGGCATTGATTTTCTACCCCTCACCGTCGATTATCGCGAGGCCTTCTACGCTGCAGGAAAGATTCCCGGCGGTTTCTTCAAACGCGAAGGGCGGCCGAACGAAAAAGAGATTCTGACGTGCCGTCTCATCGATCGACCGCTGCGTCCTTTGTTTCCCGATGGTTGGCGCAGCGAAACGCAAGTGATCGGTATGGTGCTCTCCGCCGACAAGGAGAACGACTCTGACGTCTTGGCGTTGACGGGTGCCTCGGCGGCGCTCTATTGCTCGGATATCCCGTTTACGACGCCCATCGCTGGCGTCCGCGTCGGACGCATCGACGGTCAATTCATCATCAACCCGACCTTCGAGCAGGTCAAGAGCGGCGACTTGGATCTAACTGTGGCCGGCTCCAAGGACGCTATCGTCATGGTCGAGGCGGCGGCGAACGATGTATCCGAGGCAGACATGGTGGATGGCCTCGGGTTTGCGCACGAGGCCATTCAGAAGCTCGTCGCGCTGCAAGAAGAGCTCTTCGAGGCGATCGCACCGGTCAAAATAACGGTCGAACCCATAGAGCGTGACGAAGTGCTCGAGAAGGAAATCGAGGGGAAAGTTTTTTCGAAACTTCAAGACGCGATGCGCACGAGCGGGAAGCTTGCCGCGGACCGCGCTGTAGACGACGTGAAGGCTGCTCTGATGGAAGAGCTTGCCGATCGTGAGCCGGAAGTGCTCGCGGGGATCTCTGGCATCTTGAAAGGGCTACAGGAAAAGGTGCTCCGTCAGGAAGTGCTCGAGCGTCGGCAACGTCTCGACGGACGTGCCTTTGATGCGGTTCGCGAGATCACGTGCGAAGTGGGAGCGCTCCCGAGAACGCATGGGTCGGCCGTCTTCACGAGAGGCGAGACCCAAGCCCTCGTGACCGTGACGCTCGGAACGTCCGACGACTCCCAGAGAATGGATTTTCTCGAAGGCGATTTCGAAAAGCGATTCATGCTTCACTACAACTTCCCGCCATTCTCGGTCGGGGAAGCGCGTTTTTTGCGAGGTCCTGGGCGGCGCGAGATCGGACATGGTGCCCTCGCGGAGCGTGCTCTCGTTCCTGTCATCCCGTCCACCACCGAATTTCCTTACACGATCCGCATCGTGTCGGATATTCTCGAATCCAATGGGTCGTCCTCGATGGCCTCGGTGACCGGAGGTTGTCTCGCGCTAATGGATGCGGGGGTCCCGCTCAAAGCGCCCATTGCGGGTATCGCGATGGGGCTAGTGAAAGAAGGCGACAACTACGCCATCCTGACCGACATCGCTGGCGCCGAAGATCACTATGGAGACATGGACTTCAAAGTGGCCGGTACGGCGAACGGCATTACCGCACTTCAGATGGACATCAAGATCACGGGGCTCACTCGTGAGCTGATGGCGGAAGCCCTCGAGCAGGCGCGTCAAGCGCGCATGTTCATCCTCGAGAAGATGGCGAGCGTTCTTCCCGCGCCTCGCGAGGAGATCTCGACTTTCGCGCCCCGCATCTTCACGATTCAGATCCCGACCGACAAGATCCGCGACGTCATTGGTCCTGGAGGGAAGATGATCCGCAGCATCATCGAGCGCACCGGGGTGAAGATCGATGTCGAGGACAATGGCACGGTGTCGATCGCGTCTTCCGATAGCGAGTCGGCGAAAAAGGCAATTCAAATCATCGAAGAGCTTACAGCCGTGCCCGAGGTTGGAAAAACCTATCTTGGAAAAGTTCAGCGCCTCGTTGATTTCGGCGCTTTCGTGGAGATCATCCCGGGCACGGACGGCCTCGTTCACATCTCGGAAGTCGCCGACTACCGGGTAAAAGACGTCCAGGACGAGTTTTCCGAGGGCGACCAGATTCTCGTGAAAGTCATCAATATCGACCCTCAGGGAAAGGTCAAGCTGTCGCGCAAAGCTGTTATTCGCGAGGAGGCCGGACTTCCTCCCGAGGCGCCACAAGAGCCTCGACCGCGGCGCGACCGCGACGATCGCTCGCGACGCCGGTCTGGCGGCGGGGGCCCGTCTGGCGGCGGCGGGGGCGGACGTCGATAATAAAGACGGCCGCAGCCCTATAGCAGAGCCGATTCTGGCGGGTAAAGTCTCGCTTAATATTGATCTGGCTTCGAAACGTGACTAGCGACTCTGGTGGATTAGAGGTGGCTGCGCCCGTCGAAGAGCGTCAATAGAAAATCGGGAGAAAATCGGGCGCCCGCCTCGCTCGGCGCGGCGGGCGCCGACGCTACTTTCCGACGACCGCGAGGACGTCATCCTCGCGCAAAATTAAGAATTCGTCGCCTTCGATCTTGACTTCGGTTCCTGCATATTTTCCGAAGAGCACCTTATCGCCCTTCTTGACCTCGAGCGCGACCTTCGTCCCGTCGTCGAGAGTCTTCCCGTTACCGACAGCCGTGACCTTGCCGCGCTGCGGCTTTTCTTTCGCGCTGTCGGGGATGATAATTCCACCCTCGGACTTTTCCTGTTTGTCCTCGAGACGTTGCACGAGAATCCTGTCGTGCAATGGCCGAACATTCATGACACAAAGCTCCTTTCCAAAGAAAAACAATGGATGCTGCCGAACTAAACAATATAGCCAACGCTGTACGAGCTTGTCAAGGGATGGGAAAGACTATTTGGTGCGGGGTGCTGCGAGCTTCAGTTCTTGAAGTTTCTTGCTCAGAGTGTTGCGGTGAATGTGGAGCGTTCGAGCGGCGCGTGAGAGATTGCCGTTCTCTTGTTCCATCACGCGTGAGAGAAAGCGCTTTTCGAACTCGCGTTTGGCTTCGGGAAAGCGGATGCCGCCTTTGATCATCTCTTCGATGAGATCTTCGAGCCGCTGTTTCATCGATGCTTGGCCAACATATTTGCGCGCGCCCATGGGTTTGGCCCGATTCTACAGGTCGCTCCGACCAGTAAGTGAGCGATAGGCGCGAAGGTAGCGCTCCTGCGTGCCGTCAACGACCTCTCTCGGAAGCTCCGGTCCAGGGGGTTTCTTGTCCCAATCGAGCGTTTCCAGATATTCCCGGACGAACTGCTTGTCGAAGCTCGGCTGCTCGCGACCAGGGGCGTATTCCTCGCGAGGCCAGAAACGCGACGAGTCCGGCGTCAGAACCTCGTCGATGAGATAAACATCTCCGTTTTCGGGCTCGCGTCCGAACTCGAACTTGGTATCGGCGATGATGATGTTTTTTTGCTCTGCCTCACGTTGGCCGAGCCGGTAGAGCTCGAGCGAAATTTTCTTGAGCTTGTCCGTGAGCTCGCGACCGAGCGCATTCGCCATGACGTCTTCACTCACGTTTATATCGTGTCCCGTATCGGCTTTCGTCGACGGTGTGAATAGAGGCTCGTCAAAGCGGTCGGCCTGCTGCATGTCCGGAGGCAGCTCGATGCCGCAGACGCTCCCGGTCTTCTTGTACTCCTGCCACCCTGAGCCGTAGAGGTAGCCGCGAACGACGCACTCGAACGGAACCGGCTCGAGTTTTTTCACCAACATCGATCGCTGCGCGAGCTGGTCTCGAAACGGCCGCAGCTCGGCGGGATAGGCGTCTGGATCGCCCGTCACCACGTGGTTCGGGACGAGATCCTGGCTCTTCTCGAACCAAAAGAGCGAGAGCTGGTTGAGGACGCTGCCTTTGTCTGGAATGCCATTTGGCAGCACGACGTCGAATGCTGAGACCCGATCCGTCGTGACGAGGAGTAATTGATCGCCGATCTCGTATATGTCGCGAACCTTTCCGCGAGAGCGCAGCGTTGTCTCGTCCAGTGAGGATTTGATGAGTACGTTTCCCGACAAGGTGAAACCGACCTTTCAGAAAATGAGAAATACGTTCTCTCACGCCCCGCGCATCAATAACGCTGCGAAGCGTCGACCCCTAAGATGTGTTCCCGAGAAAGGTGCGTATTGTAGGGAAGGGAGGGGAGGCAGTCAAGTTTTTAGAGATGTATTTCGTTGTTCGCTACCTGCTACCTGCTATCTGCTACCAGGCACGGCACAGGTAGCGGGTGGCCGGTAGCAAACAGCGAATTACGATTCTTTCAATGTGATTCTTCCATCCATCGTTGTTACCAGGATTAGTGGGCCACCCTTGCCCAGGGTTCCCTTTACGCGGCCATTGCGCTCGTTTCCTTCGAAGGTTGATAGGTCGTTGACGATGCGGCCGTCGACGGCGGTGGCTTCGATCTGCGCGGAGATGGATGCGGGTAGCGTGAGCTCGATCGACCCATCGGAGGTGCGGATATTCCAGTCGCTCGTAAGCTCGTGCGCCCCGCGGCTCGTAATGCGAATGCTTCCGTCGACGGTGACGGCGCGGAGCACGTCGAAGCTTCCTTCGAGCTGGATGCGGCCATCACCCGAAGCCGCGTCGACGGCGCCCGCGAGCTCGGTGCCGATGATGGATCCGTCGGTCGTTCTCAATCGGAGGGTTCCCCTGACGGTTTCGAGACGTATCCGTCCGTCGCCGGTCTCGGCCCTGATGTCTCCGGAAACGCGCTCGAGTTGGATGCGGCCATCGCGGGTCTGGAGGTCGAGCGCCGTGCCTTCCGGGACGCGCAGCACGACATCCGTCCGGGCATTGCCGCCAAACGACGCGATACTGCCGCCGGGTACGCGGGCGCGAACGCGCAGTGTGTCGCCGTCCTCGATCGCCTCGACGCGGACAGCGTCGAGGAGTGACCGCGCGCGATCTCGGTCGGCGGAGCGAGCCCGCTTGTGAAAGACGACTTCTGTGAGCGCGATCGCACCCGAAGGCTCGACGGCGATCCGGCCATCATCAATCCGCACTTCGATCCGGGTGATTGCGCCTGAGTCGAAACGAAAAACTTCCGTGGCAGATTCCTCGACCCGATGGTGATCGCACCCCAGGGCCGAAACGGTGGCGAGAGCGAGCGTCAATATCTTGGGTATCTTGCGTGTCATAGGTTTCAGGGGTCTCATCGGGGCGCCTTTCTCAACGCGATGTCGTCGTAACTCGTCGAGATCGACACTGGATGGGCTCCATCGCCGAGCGTCGCGGTCCAATGCCGCCCATGGTCATTGACCGAGGATTCCTCGAGCTTCCCGAGCTCGGAGCTCATCTCGCCGTCTAGCGTTGTCGCGGTGAGCGTCGCCGATGCGTTGCTCGGCAGCCAAAGCTCGATGTCTCCATAAGTGGTCTCGAGGTGGACCGCGCCCGCGAGACGCTTTGTCGACACATGGAGCCGGGCGTGGGTCGAGCGGATCTCGAGCCCCGAGGCGAAATCCGCAACCCGGACGTCCTTGTCCGAGCTCTCGATCACAATGGGCCCGGCAACGGACTCCAAGTCCACTTCGCATTGCGGGCCGTTGATGCGAACGCCACCTCCGATATCCGTGAGGCGGATATGGCGGTACTGATTTTCGATGACGACATCGCCGCGGATCAAACGGGCAATGACGCTCGAGTTGCGCGTCTCGAGGGTGAGCTCGCCCTCGACATCGCTGACGAAGACCGGTCGGTTACGCGTCGTGATGGAGACGCCTTGGTGGGCGCGCTCCACCGAAACTTCCGCGTCGTGCGCCTGCACCTCGACCGGGCCTCCGACGTCGGTGGCGTGTACGCTCGCGTGCCGGGTTCGGAGCGTCGCCGACCCGCTCACGCCTTCGGCGCTCACCGAGCCATTGCGCGTCTCCACGAGGAGGTCGCCATCGATGCTCGTTGCGACGACCGCCCCATTCCGGTTCCTCGCTTCGGCACGACCCGTGATGCGCTCGAGACGGATAGGCGCGTGGCTTGTTTCTACCGTCACCCCTCCCGTCAAGTTCTCGGCCTCCACGCGAGCATGACTCGTGGACGCTTCGACGGCGCCCTCTAAATTCTTCAATCGAATCGCCCCTCTCCCGTTCAGAACGTTGACCCTCATCCTCTTCGGCACACGGATCTTGAGATCGGTGAAGACCGGACGGCTGCCTTCAGGACGCGAAGTACGGAGCCGGGCACGTCCCAGGTCGACGGTGAAGAGCAGGTCGAGCTCGTCCGCAAGGGCTTGGGCCTCGGCCTCGGAGAAATCGTAAACCCTTCGGGTGATGACAACCTCGAGCCCTTCCTCGTCCCAGCCCGAAACGGTCACCTCTCCGCGATCGTTCTCGATCACCAAGACCTCGGCCATTTCCAAGGCGTAGCTTCGGCGCTCGGTGAAGTGGTGTGCCGGGCCGAAAAGCTCCGGCCCGACGACGCTGGCGATATGGTCCAACGTCATGTTGATGGACATGTCTCCGAGAATCCTCTCGCCAGAACGTACGGCCAAGCCGAGGACGACGATCCAGGCGAGTATCACCACTTCGGCCGCCCCCACGTAAGAACTTTCAGGGTGACGTAAGCGGACGTATATTTTGTAGAGGCCCCAGGCGATCAGTAAGGCCGGCCAATAAGTACCGAACCAGGAAAGGGCTCCTCTGGCGAGCCTTACGAAGGAGAAGCCGAGAAATCCCGACAGGTTGTAGGCGAGCGCAATCGTGCCCACCACGATGAGAAGGATTCCCATCAAGACGGCGCAGCCGCTTCTTGGCAGCCGCCGAACGGTGTCAGTCACGCTCGTGGTTCCGATTGGCTCTCCGACGATTCGGCGTCGGCATCAGGCTCGGTGGGTTCCGCGCGCTCGGTTGGCATGTCCTCCGCTTGGCCGCTTTCCTCGGATGCGTCCTCTCGTTCGTCGGATGTCTCGGGGTCGGGCGTCGCGGGAATGGGCGGCGGCGATTCGGCTGTGATGTCGCTTTGTGGAACGTTGGGCTGCTTCAAGATGTACACACCGAGCCCGATGAGCCCAAGTGGCCAAATTCTCCAAATCCATTCGATGTCGAGCCAGCCGAAATTGTCGACGAAGAAAACCGTACCGAGCCCAATGAGGCCCCAGCCCCACCACCGCGTGAACGCGAAAGCCGCCGGCTTCGGCAGCGGTCGTCCTGTTTCTACGAGGAGGTTATGCTCCTGCGCGGACCGGTAGGCGTCGATCAACCCAAAGAGCCAGATAAAGGGGATCATGACGCCGAAAAAGGCGGCGTGATCGGCGAGCTGGATCGCGCACGCGAACAGAACAATGAGCAGGAACCCTTTGCTGGCCTGACCAACATAAACGTGCCCAGCTCCAGGAAGCATAGAAAGCCATAGAGCTGTGGCGGGAGAGCGTTTCATAGAAGACTCCTTGTCTGAGAAAGCTTTTTGACGTGAGCCGAGAGGCTCGACGACGCGTCGTTCCGTCTGGACTGTTCAGGCTCGTCGTCGTCCGCGCGCCGGCTCGCTTCTTCGAGATCTCGGAGTCTCCGATTGATCTCCTCGATTCGATCTTCGAAAGCGACGCCGACGGTCATGCGCAAGACGTTGAGCTCTTCGATCCAGCGTTCGGACTGATGGTAGGTTCGGACCCCAAAACTATAGACTTGATGTACCGACTGGGACGCTTTGCGCGACCAATCGGAGAGCGCTTCGGGAGGGCGCCACAAAAGAACCAAAGCCAGAACCGCGGCCGCCGCGATCACGGAAGCGGCCTGGTACCAAGGCACGGTGGGCTTGAACAAAAAACGCTCCGCGTCCCGCCGTCCGGCGGCGAGCTTCGGTCGTGTGCGGTCGAGGACGCGTTCGGTCAGCTTCTCTGGGGCTTCTGGAAAGCTCAGCGCGCCGAGCCCGGCCACGACCTCTTCGAAAGCCGCGAAGAGCTGGGAGCACGCATCGCAGGCGGTAAGATGCGCCCGAAGCTGCCCCGCGAGCGGCGGCGCGAGCGTCCCCTCCAAATAATCCGACCACAGTTCTTCCGAACGTTGACAAATCATGATACGTCTTCCCGTGTCGAGCGAAACTCGCCGCGACGGCGAGTCAATCGGCGGGCGAGCTCGATGCGCCCGCGGTTGATGCGTGACTTGACGGTGCCGAGCGGCACCTTCAGCTGCTTTGCCATTTCACCGTAGCTCATATCTTGCAGGTCCCGCAGGATGAGGGCCTGTCCAAGCTCGGTTGGCAGCTTATCGATGGATTCGCGGAGCCAGCCAGCCAAGTCCTTTTCCTCGAGAGCGCGGTGGGGATCCGATCTTCCCGACTTGTCGGGAGTGGCGCGCACGGCGTCGTCGAAGGCCTCGCCGTCTTGCACCATCGAACGCTCGCGGCGGTGTCGACGGTAGTGATCGATGGAGTAATTACGCGCGACACGCTGGATCCACGCGGGCAGGCTTCCCGAGCTGTCGAAGCTTTTGAGTGCTCCGAGCAGGTGGAGAAAGATCTCCTGCGTGAGCTCCTCCGCTTCGTCCGCGCGTCCCGTAAATTGAAAGGCCACATGCCAAACTCGTTTCTTGTACTGTTCCACGAGCAAAGTCCAAGCTTCGTCGTCACCGCTTTCGCAGCGACGCGCCAGCTCTGTATCCGCTAGCAAATCGCTTGGTCTCCGCTCTTTTCTCGACTCATCTTCCGAAACGGACTTTCGGGCGAGAATGTTCCTGACATTGTCTCGCCAGCTCTCCGTTTCCCGTCGCTCGCGACCGACAGCCCTAAGTGCTAGCGATGTTTGACTTTCGGGCCCTATTCTAGTAAATCTTGGCCCCCGTAGTGGCGGATCGAACCCGAAAGCTTCCTGCAACCCAATAGTGTCCATCCGATCGAAGTTGAAGTCGCGCGCCGTACATACGGGCTTGTTGCTTCTGCTCGCGGCCGGCCTGCTGTGGCTGTTCTTCCGCGGCTCGGACCTCTCGGCGATTCGATCGAGCCTCGCCGGCGCGAACCCGTGGATTCTGGGCTCGGCTCTCGGCGTGATACTCGCGACCTACTTGTTGCGGGCGGCCCGTTGGCAACTCTTGCTCGCACCATTTGGAAGAGCGGGGCTCTGGAACTGTTTCACGATGACGGTCATCGGCTTCATGCTCAACTTCCTCGCCGTGAGGCTCGGCGAGATCGCCCGGCCATATCTGCTCGCGCGCCGCGAGGGTTTTTCCGCCTCGAGCGCCTTCGCGACGATTTTGCTCGAACGTGTCCTGGATTTGGTGACGGTCGTGCTATTGATCGGGTTTTGGCTACTCGTGTCACCGCCCGAGGTCGCGAGCGGTTCGGCGCTGCGGAGTCTCGAGCTCGGCGGCGCTCTTGGTCTCGCGGCGTCGGTGATAGGACTCGGAATTCTCTTCGTGCTCGCGCGCTACCCAGAGCAGATCTTGCCATGGATCAAGAAGATCTTCCGCGTCCTTCCGGCGAAGCTCGAGATGGCGGCGTCCGGTTTTACCGAGACCTTTGCCGCCGGCCTCGCGGTGCTCGTCGACGGACGGCGACTGTTCTTGGCGGCAGCGATGTCCATTCTCCTGTGGATGAATATCGCCTTCGCCTTTTGGCTCGGGGCGCGCGCCCTCGGGGTGGAATTCCCCTACGGCGACACGTTTCTCGTGATAGGGTTTCTGACCGTGGGTGTGGCGGTCCCGACACCAGGTGCGGTCGGCGGTTATCATGTGATGGCCGAGCTCGCGCTCACCACTCTTTTCGGGACCGAAGCGAGCCTGGCCAAGGCCGTGGCTCTCCTGAATCATGCGATTGCGTTTCTGCCCGTCACGTTTCTGGGCGTTCTATTTTTTGCGAGAGCGGATTTGAGCTTTCGCGAGGTCGAGAAGATTACTAGCTCATCGGAAGAGTTGGAAGAAAGCTAAGGGTCCCGGCAAGGGCTCTTAAGGAGGCGAAGCGAATTGTGAAGTGTCCCTTCTGTGGTCATTCAGCGGACAAAGTTGTCGATTCGAGGGAAAGCAAAGAAGGCGAGGCGATCCGGCGTCGAAGGCAATGCCTGAAATGCGGGAGGCGCTTCACCAGTTACGAGCGTATCGATCGCATCGACTACCGCGTCGTCAAAAAGGACGGCAGCCGCGAGCGTTTCGATCGTGAGAAGCTGATGAACGGGCTGGTTAAAGCCTGCGAGAAAAGAGCGGTGCCGCTCACGCGACTCGAGGCCATCGTGGATCAGGTTGAGCATCAACTCCACGATTCGTCAGACAAAGAAGTCTCCGCGACGAATATAGGCGAGTTCGTAATGTCCGAGTTGAAGCGGCTCGACCAAGTTGCCTATGTGCGTTTCGCTTCCGTGTATCGGGAGTTCAAGGACGCCAACGAGTTCGTCGACACCATCCGAGCGCTACTGGACCGGCACGATCCGATCGAATGACCCATCGAGTCTCCCGCGCAACCGGCGGGTCGGTACTGGTACTGGTACTGTCGGTAGCCCTTTCGGCCGACGGTGCCGAGATCACGGACCTCATCCCCATCGTCCGCGCCGAGGGTGTCTTGGTCAGCTTTCGCGTCGAGGACGCCTTCGACGAGGAGCTCGCCCATGCGATTGAGACCGGGCTCGAAGTCACGTTTCGCTACAATGTAGAATTGAAGCGGGTTCGAGGCTTCTGGCTCGACAAGAAGCTCTCGGCGCGGCAAATCCGGACGACCGTCGCCTACGACAACCTGACGAAACGGTACAGCCTCACCCGAGAGATTGACGGTGAGATCGATGCCACTGAAGTTGTGGCAGACGTTTCGGCCATGAGGCGTTTCATGACGACGATCGAATCTTTGCTCCTCTTCGACACCGCGCTGATGGTCTCGAACCAGGAATATTATCTTCGGGTGAACGGGATCATGAAGGACCGCAACCTGCTGCTGCTCATTCCTTGGGACAGCGGTGCCGATTGGCTCGAGGCTCATTTCACCTATTTGCCGTAAATAGCGCGAGAATCGATGAGCGAACCCAACGAGGCACGCGAGAGAAAAGAGGCTAAAGACGGCGTCCGCTTCGTCGCGCCCTCGGTGCTCTTGCTGCTCGGTGTCACACTCGTCAGCACCTATCTCATCGGTAAAGCGGAGTCTTTCAAGCCCGACTACATGGCGCGGGCCTTCTTGTTCGGGTTCACGCTCGTCATATGGGCGCTCTTGTTGGTCATCACCTTCGTCCTCGGCCGGAATCTCATCAAGTTGTTTCTGGAGAGAAAGCGCTCGGCGCGCGGGGCCAAGTTCAAGACCAAGGTGGTCATCATTTTTATCAGCTTTGCCTTTTTGCCTTCGGCGCTCATCGTCCTCGTGGGAAGTCGTCTGATCTCGTCCTCCGTGGACCGATGGTTCTCTCATCCCGTCGAAGAGGTGCTCCTGGGCGCGCAGGATGTCGTGGAGCACTACTTTCAGGAAAAGCAGGACCATGCGACGTTCTATGCGCGCAGTCTTTCGGGAGAGATCGGAGAGTCGAGACTTTTGACGCCAGCTCGCCTCTCTCGTCTGAGCCGTACGATGAACGATCGTCTCAATCGCTACCGTCTCGACATGATCACCGTCTTGTCGGTTGATGGGCCGCTCTGGACGTCCGCCCGCCCCGGTCTTCCTCAATACAACCCGGACTCCACGATCCGTCTTGCCGAGACCGGCCTACGAGGCGAAGAAACCTTGCGCCATGATTCCCTCGGGGACGGCACGCTCGTCCAATACGTCTCGCCGATCTTGTCCAGTGGAACGCGGGATGTCGAAGGGGCAGTCGTCGTATCGTTCTTCATCCCCAAGAGCCTTTCGACGACGCTCGAGATGGTCAACCGTCAGGCCAACGTTTACCAGCAGGCGGAGGCGCAGAAGGAGCCGATTAAGGATTTGTATCTCTCCTTTTTCGTGATGGTCTCCCTTCTTCTCTTGTTGTCCTCCACTTGGATAGGCCTCTATCTCGCAAAGCGGATCACGGGCCCAGTCGAACAGCTCGTGGAGGCGACGGAGAGAGTGATGGCCGGCGATCTGGATCACCCTGTCTCGGGTGTCGCTTTCGACGATCTCGGGATTCTGGTGGAGTCCTTCAATCGCATGACGGCACAGCTCAAAGCGAGCAAGGATCACCTGGAATCCTCACGTCATGATCTCGAGATCAAGAACCGCGATCTCGACCGGCGCCGCGCGTACATGGAAACCGTGCTTGGGAACATCACGAGCGGGATCATTTCGCTCGATCGTGATGGCTTCGTGACGCAGCTGAACGAATCGGCGATCCGAATGTTACATCTCGATGCCGAGCTCGAAGGTCGCCACTATCGGGACGTGTTTGGAGACGACGAGCGTTCCGCGCTACGGGTCCTGCTCGATGAGGTTTCTGCAATAGAGCTAAGGACGCCGATCGAAGAAGAGCTCGATGTCTCCGTCCAGGGACGCGAGCTTCACCTTTCCGTCTACATCACGGCGCTGAGCCGTTCGGAAGATGCGCCTTCCGGGCTTCTTCTCGTCCTCGATGACCTCACCCAGTTGCTGCGCGCGCAGAAAGTCGCCGCGTGGCGAGAAGTCGCCCAGCGTCTCGCGCACGAGATCAAGAATCCGCTCACGCCGATCCAGCTATCCGCTCAACGCATACGCAAACACTTTCGCTCACGCTCAACCGATCTCGGCCGCATCCTGGAAGAGGGGACGGGCACGATCATCGAAGAAGTGGACTCGCTCAAGACACTCGTCGATGAGTTTTCCCAGTTCGCTCGCATGCCCACTGTCGCGGCGGAGCCCCAGGCCCTCACGCCGCTTCTCAACGGAACGCTCGATCTCTATGACGGGCTATTTACCGATCTCGTCATCACCAAGCGTTTCGCCGATGACATACCGAGGGTTCTCGTCGATGCCGAGCTCATCCGCCGTGTGTTCATCAACATCATCGACAACGCGGTCGAGGCGAATGGCGAGAAAGGCGAGATCGTCATCGAGACCAGCTATGATCCCGAGCGCATGATGGCGAGCGTCGAGATCGCGGATGACGGGCCCGGGGTCTCGCCCGAGGAGCAAGACAAGCTCTTTTTACCCTACTACTCGACGAAGCGGCGTGGGAGCGGCCTCGGGCTCGCCATCGTGAAGCGCATCGTCGCGGAGCACCGCGGTCACGTGCGCGTCGAGAAGAACTTTCCGAAAGGCGCACGCTTCGTGATCGAGCTCCCGGCAGAGGTGGCATCCAAGCCGCCGCACCAGGGTGTCGAGGAGGCCTCCATCACCGGCAAGTCTTGAGGACTCGGGCCGGGACCGGGTGCTTGCTTATGTCCAAGGAACGAATTCTGGTGGTGGATGACGAGGCTGGAGTGCGCTCGTCGCTTCAAGGCATTCTCGAAGACGAAGGCTATCGCGTCGATACCGACTCCTCCGCCGAGGCCGCCTTGGCCCGGCTCTCCGGCGGTCAATACGATCTCGTGCTTCTCGACATCTGGCTCCCCAAAATGGATGGGATGCAGGCGCTCGAAAGGATGATCGACGACGAGCTCGATATACCGGTCATCATGATCTCCGGCCACGCCACCATCGAGAGCGCGGTCAAAGCGATTCAGCTCGGGGCTTACAACTTCGTGGAGAAGCCGCTTTCGCTTGACAAGACACTCATCGCTGTCCAGAACGCACTTCGCCACGGGCGGCTCCAGCAGGAGAACCGCGCTCTCCGCGAGCGCGTCGAAGCGCGTCATATTTTGATAGGGTCGAGTCCCGTCATGAGGGAGCTCAAAAAGCAAATCGGTATCGCTGCGCCCACCAATGGCAGGGTGCTGATCTTCGGAGAGAATGGAACAGGCAAAGAGGTGGTAGCGCGCTTGGTCCATACGCAATCGCTTCGAAGTAAGGCGAGCTTCGTGGAGGTCAATTGCGCGGCTATCCCCGAAGAGCTCATCGAAAGCGAGCTCTTCGGCCACGTGAAGGGTGCTTTTACCGGCGCGATATCAGACAAGATAGGGAAGTTCGAAGCCGCGGATGGAGGTACTTTGTTCCTCGATGAAGTGGCCGATATGAGCGTCAAGACTCAAGCCAAAGTGTTGCGCGTGCTCCAGGAGCAGAAGTTCCAAGCGGTGGGCAGCACCGAATCGATCGGCGTGGATTGTCGCGTTATCGCCGCAACGAACAAAATACTCGAAGATGAGATCCGTGCCGGAAACTTCAGAGAGGATCTTTACTTTCGGTTGAACGTGATCCCGTTCCATATGCCGCCCTTGCGCGAGCGTCGTGAAGATATCCCTACGCTCGTGACGCATTTTATCGCGGAGTTCTGCGCCGAGTACGGGAAGCAGACGAAAGAGCCGACCGCGCAGGCACTAAAACGGCTCGTGGCTTATCGGTGGCCCGGCAATGTGCGCGAGCTCAAAAACGTCACCGAGCGGCTCGTCATCATGGTGAGCCGGGACGTCATCGAAGTTTCGGATTTGCCTCTTGCTCTAACCCGCGGTGGCGACGAGCCCCTCGAAGCGCTCGGAGACTTTTCGTCTCTCGCGAGTGCTCGCGAAGCCTTCGAAAGGCAGTTCATCGTCCGCAAGCTTCGCGAGAACAACGATAACGTTACCAGAACGGCCCAGGCGCTTGGTATCGAGCGCTCGCACCTCTATAGGAAGATGAAGGCGTATTCCATCAAGTGATCCGCGGATGCAAAAGGGACAGGTCCGACGAATCCCCACAATTCATTCGCGGCTGGAAGGAAGATCTGCCACAGAGGCGCAGAGATTCGCGAGATCTCTTCGTGCGGCTGCGGAGGAGATAAGTTGAACCTCTGCTCTGTTATCTCGTCTCCCTCTGTGGCCGCCGCAGCCAAAGGCAATCAACGCCACGATCCGTCGCTGTCGCGATCTCACGTCTTCAACGAGACAACCTCCGACTCCCCTCCAGTACAAGGGGTCCTCTTGACGCTCTGTGCCTCCGTGGCAAAAAATAGGAAAGGCTTTCGTGGGAATTGTTCAGGGACGGGCATCTTGCCTTCCTTGCCTTGGAGGGGACTATCTTTGCCTTCAAATAAGAAGTATGTTTCTCGAGGACGCGTTCGAGTAAACTCGGACAGGCTGCGATTTGGAGAAAGATAGAGAGAAAAAAAGCGAAGTTAGCGCTAAAGCCGTCTCCTCACCCACCTTGTCCGCGGAATCGCTGAAGAGCGACGCGCTCCTGCGTAGAGGTCAAGAGCTCTTTGCGGTCGGGATGTTCTCTCAGGCCATTCATGTATGGACGCGGATCTTATTTCTCGAACGTGGCCACGTGGAAGCACGCCAAGCTATCGAGCGTGGCAAGAAGGCGGTTGCCGAGCAGCATCGGCTCCTCGATATGGAGCTTGCGGCCGCGAGCGAGCTTCTCGAGCGCGGAGATAGCGAGCAAGCCGCGGCGAAGGTGAAGAGCGTGCTTGCGCTCGACCCGCGTAACCACGAGGGCCACCAGCTCGCGGCACGGATCCATGCGGCCGCCCGCCGGATTGAGGCGGGGCGCCGGAGTGGGACCACGCTCGGCGTGGCCGCGGCGGCCGCTGTCCCCGCGCACGAGCCCACGCCGGCGACCAAGCGCGGGCTATTGCTGCGCGTCCCACATTCTTCCCCGCGTCGTGATACCCGCATGGCCCATGCTTCGCCGCTCAAGATGGCCAGCTTCGTTCTTGCCGCGATACTCGTCTTCGCGTCCGGTGCGTTCTACTTGCATCTCAACTGGGATTCCATCGTGAGCGACGGAGCGTTCCGTGCTGGTGGCGCGCTCTCCCGCACCGTCTCGGAGCGAGCGGCCGTGCCTCTTCCCGCGACATCGGAGCTTTACTATTTCAACGGAGCCCGCCTTTTCGCGAAGGGCCGCTATCGGGACGCGCTCGATGAGCTCAGCCTCGTCGAGCGGGACTCCGTGGTCGCCGAGCGTGCGCGCGGACTGATCTTGAGGATCGAAGAACGGCTCTTGCGAGACGTGTCGGAGCTTGGAACGAACGAACCCAACAAGTGAGGTGAGTGCGTTGTTGTGTGAGAGTTGTGGTACTGAGCTCGAGCCCGTCATGGTCATTTGCTCGGCCTGCGGAGCCCGCGTTCGCCACGGCAGGGAAGAAGTTGACTGGCGCCAGCAGGTGCGTGAGACGGTCGAGCGGCACAAGGAAAAAAGGCGCCGGGAGCAGTCACGCCACGACGCGGAAGCTCGGCAGTTGTCGATCTTTCCCGATGTGTCCGATGAGGACGAAGAGAGTCGAGTCGTCCGCGAGCGGCGAGCTGAGATCCGGGCTCGTGTCGAGGCGCGGCTAGGGAAGACCCCGCGACACGCACCTCTCGCCCGGCGCCGCGACGTCGGCGAAGTCAGCATCTCCCGCGGAGCCGCGGCCGCCGCGATTCCAGATCTCTCCCGCGAGCCCGATCCAACAATCGAAGGAATGCCGAAGACGTCGAGAATGCCGGCAGCGGACCCGAGCACGGCGCCGTTCGATCCGCTCAGCGAGAAGAGCGTGGCGCTCGACCACGACCTTCCTCCTGTCGAGTCGCCCGAGAGCGCAGCGAGAAGCGAACCGTTCATGGCTTTCGGCCTGGCGAGCCCTGGCGAGCGCGTGATCTCGGGTCTCATCGATCTCGCATTCGTTTCGCTCATTCAGTTCACGCTCTTTTACTTGACGACACACCTCGTCGCGCAACGTCTCGTCGCGCTGCCGACCTCTGCCCTTATTTCGATGAGCCTCGTCGGGCTGGTTCTTGGCGCGAGCTACTTTCTCTTTTTTTGGAGCCTTTCAGGGCAGACCTTTGGGAAGCTGCTTACAGGTGGGCGTGTCGTGACGGCCGCTGATGGACCGCTCGGTTTTCGCCGAGCCGCCACGAGACTCGCGGGGACGGTCGTCTCCATGCTGCCGCTTGGCGCGGGGTTTTTCGGCTTGTGGACCGACATCGAGAGACGCGGCTGGCACGATCGCATCGCGGGTACGAAAGTCGTCCGCGGCTGAACCGATGAACGAGCGCGCCCCTTCAGACTTAGGCTCTTACCCGTCAGAATCGCGAATTCCGTTCACGTTTTAGAGCAAGAAAATCTCACCCCAGAGTCGCAGAGCACGCGCAGAAGAAAAAGGTAGTCCTTGCCTCAGATTCACTCGAAATCTCGGATTTTCCTCTGCGTCCTCTGCGTCTCTGCGGTTCAAACGCTTTCAGGTTTACCTGGCTAGACTTAGAGCCGCCGAGATCGCTTGCGTCGTGGATCGGATTTTTCTCACCAACCTCGTTCACGAGATCGAACCGGCTCTGCGCGGTCGTCGTGTGCGCTCCGCCTCGGTCGACGCTTCGGGGCGTGTGCTCTTTTTGTCGCTGAGCTCTCCCTCAGCACGAGAGTTCGTGTTCCACACGGGGCCAGCTCTCCCCGGTCTCTTCCTGGGTGAGGGCGGAGCAGAAGAATCGAGCTCGCCCCGAAGCCGAAAGTTGACGAAGCTTTTGGCGCCCTCCGTTGTCACATCGCTCGAGATGTCGGCAGTCGATCGCGTCGTCACGCTGAGTCTCGAGAAAACGCGGCTGAGCGGCAAGAAAAAGACCTTTCTCTTGATATTTGAAATCGTTGCGAATCGCGGGAGCCTGTACATCGTCGATGAACAGAGTGTCATCGTCGTCGAGTGTTTCCCCGCCAAAGGTCGCCGACTCTCGATCGGCGAGCGTTTCGAAGCTTTGGTTCCTCCACCGCACGCCTCGGCCGTGGTCGAGGACGGCGACGTGTTCGAGCGGCGTCTTGCAGGAGAAAGCCTTGGTGAGCTTCTCTACGCGACGGGATGGACGCCCCTTCTTGTGAAAGAGTTGCGCGACCTGATGAGCCGTGGCGCGAGCGCGCGGATGGCCTTCGAGACCGTATCGGCGCGACTCGGCCGCCGGCGCCCTCACGCGTACACGAAGCCCCAGCCTTTCGACGTCCCTGGCCCTATCGTGCTGCTGTCACCGATCGAGCTCGAGCACGTTTCCGGCTACGACGCTAGGCCCATGGCGAGCTTTAATGAAGCGATGGTGGTCTGCGCCAGCATGAACGTCGATACCGAGCGCAGCGGCGCCGCGCGCAGGCGCATCGCCACTGCCCTGGGCCGCCGCCTGAAAGCTCTGAAAGGGCTCGAGGTCAAGCTTCGTCGTCAGCGGGAGAACCTTCAGGATGCGCTCCTCCTCCGCCGTGATGGCGAGCGCATTCTCGCGGGGCTCGGTCGCATCGAACGTGCAGGCGACGGGAAGGTGCGCCTTCCCGATCCTTACGACCCCGAGGGGAAGCTTACCGAGATGACCATCGATCCGCGATTCGATCTCCCTACGAATGCCGATCGGTTGTTCAAGCGCTCGCGCAAATCGGAGCGCACCCGCCTCGAGCTCAAAACACGTCTCGAGACGGTCAAGCGCGATATCGGTCACAGCGAAGGCCTTTCGATGAGTCTCGCCGACGCGACCGAGCTCGACGAGCTTCTCGCTCTCGAGGACGAGCTCGTCGAGCAGGGCATGCTCAAGAGATCGCGGGAGGCGGCGCGCCAAAACAAGCGTGCGCAGAAGCTCCCGCCCCGAAAGTTCCGCTCCGCCCGTGGCTCGATCATCCTTGTGGGCCGTTCCGCGCGCTCGAACGAGGACGTTACCTTTCGCCTGGCCAAGCCTCATGACTTGTGGCTCCACGCGAACGACGTAGCGGGCTCGCACGTCGTATTGAGGCTTGTCGGTGCTCGAGAGGCGAGCGACGAGGATGTGATCGAGGCGGCGGCTCTCGCGGCCTATTTCAGCAAAGCGCGCAACGACGCCTATGTCGACGTGATGGTCACGGAGCGCCAGAACGTCCGCAAGATAAAAGGGGCGCCGCCGGGGCTCGTCAAAGTCTCGAACGCACGGACGGTGCGCGTCGCTCCCGTCGCTCCCGCTAAAACGGGACCCGAAGTGTAGTATGACTCTAAGATGAAAGCCGCGATCCTGGCCGTCGGCGACGAGCTCTTGGCACCTGGGCGAGCCGAAACGAACTCCGTATTCTTGACGGACGAGCTCGCCAAGATGGGGATACCAGTCGTGTTTCGCGCTGTTGTCGGCGATGACGAATCCGCGATCGAAGCCTTACTTCACCGCACACTCTTGGGTGCGGATGTCGTGTTCTTGACCGGTGGGCTCGGGCCGACTGCCGACGATGTGACCCGCGACGCGACCGCCCGCGCGCTGTCACGCGAGATGGAGCTCGACGGGGACTGGCTCGAGCGCATACAGAAAAGGTTCGATCGACGCGGTATCGTCATGCCCGAGGTGAATCGAAAGCAAGCGATGGTTCCAAGGGGCGCGGACTTGCTTCCGAATCGTGGTGGTACGGCGTCGGGCCTGTGGATTCGGGTGGATGGTGACAAGGCCGTCGTTCTCTTGCCGGGGCCTCCTGTGGAGCTCAGGGCTATGTTCGAAGCCGAAGTCGAGCCGCGACTCAGCCAACAGGCCGGTGACGTGGTTTATGACGTTCGGAAGCTTTGGGTGACCGGCCTCGCGGAGTCCGCGGTGGAGCAAAGGGTCTGCGAGACCTATTTGCGCTACAAGAACCCAGCTACGACGATTCTTGCCTCGGCCGGCCAAGTCGAGCTTCGGCTGACGGCGACGGGCACGAATAAGTGCGCAGCGGTGGCGGCGAACGACTTGCTCGTCGCCGAGCTGCGCGCGCTTCTCGGCAATCACCTTTTCAGTGAGTGCGAAGAGGAGCTCGAGGAAGTCGTTGGGCAGCTTCTTGTCTCGCAAGAAAAGCGCATCGCTGTCGCCGAGTCGCTCACGGGCGGTCTCATCGCTTGCCGCCTTACCGATATCCCCGGCGCGAGTGCCTATTTTGACGAAGGCTTCGTGACGTATAGCAACGAAGCAAAAACCTCGGTGCTCGAGGTCCCAGCTCTGCTTTTCGAGAGCGTCGGCGCGGTAAGCGAAGAGGTCGCCCGCGCCATGGCGGCCGGCGCGCGGGCGCGCACGGGAGCGGACCTCGCTGTGGCGGCGACGGGCATTGCCGGCCCTTCGGGTGCGAGCGAGACCAAGTCGGTCGGGCTCGTCTATATCGGTCTCGCGAGCAGCGACGGGCTACGCGTCGAGAAATACCAGTTCCCGGGCACTCGTCGCCAAGTAAAGCGTTGGACCTCGCAGGCGGCGCTGAATCTCGTCCGCCTCGAGCTACTCGAGCACTAGTCGGCTCCTGAGTTTTTCAAAAACAAGGAGATGTGGGGATAAGAGGGGATGTAGGGATGTCTTGCTTTTATCCCCACCTCTCCAGACAATCCCCACCTCTCCTTGTCTTTTTGGACAGATGTTTCTAAGTCTCGCGGACGAGTGAGCGTATGAGGATTTTCTTTGGCATAGACCTGTCCGAGGAGCTCCGCGAGCGGATCGGCGCTCTCCAAGCTGAGTTGCGTCCTCGGCTGCACGCGGTGCGGTGGGTGCCGGCGGCGAACTTGCATCTCACGCTGCGCTTTGTCGGCGAGACGTCTCCCGAGCGTGCAGACGTACTTCGCGCAAACCTCCGCGTGCCGATTCGCCGCGAAGGCACGTTCGAGCTAGCGTTCTCGGGACTAGGGTGTTTCCCGCGCGTAGAAAAGCCTCGAGTGCTCTTCATTGGCGCTGCGCCCGTGGAAGATACGTTATTATCGCTTCAGCGAAGCGTCGAGAACGCGATCCAGAGCGGCGGGTTCGAGGCTGATGCGCGTAGGTTCCACCCGCATCTCACGATCGCGCGGTTCAAGCAGCTTGAGCCCGCACTTCACAAGACGCTCTCAGACTACTCGGAGCATGCGTGGGGGTCGATGTCGGTGAGCGAGGTCATCTTGTTCGAGAGCCGGTTATCCGCGTCCGGCGCCCATCATCATGTGCTCGAGCGATTCGGTCTCGGTGGGACGAATCGAGATCAGGCAGTATAATAAAAAGGTACGAGAATCCTAGACTCTGCACAAACCTTTATGTTCGAGCTCGCATATCAAGAGGAGGGGAACGAACAGATAGTCCCCATCCGCGGCAAGGGCATCGTCCTTGGCCGCTCCCCCGACTGCGACGTCGTCATCAAGGATTTCGGAGTCTCGCGCCGTCACGCCGAAGTGGTCATGAATGGCGGCGAGTGCCGTGTCGTCGACTTGAAGAGCAAGAATGGCACCCAAGTCAACGGCGTGCGGGTGCCCGAAGCGGCGCTCAACGATGGAGACGAGATTCTTCTCGGCAAGTTTCTCATCCGTTTCCGGAAGACCCTCGAAGAAAAAGTGGTTCTCGACGAAGAGAAGCCCCTGCTCGAGGAAGCCGGGACCGTGATTCGAAGTGTTGGCGAGCTCTCCAAGTTCTTTCTCGAGGAGAAACCGGCCAAGGACCCGACGAAACAGAGAGAGATTAGACCCGAGGTGGACGAGCCCGGCGACGAGCTCGCGAAGATCAACCGCGTCCTTCGCAGTCTTTCGGAGCTCGCAAAGGCACTCATCTCAGCCCAGCCCGAAGAGGTCCCACGCCGTGTCATGGACGCTGTTTTCGAGCATATCCCGGCGGATCGAGGATTCCTGATGCTGTATGACGCGGAGGGCAATTTGAAGCCGCGGGTCGTGCATCATCGGCATGGCAACGACGAGAAAATCACCATCAGCAAGACCATCGCCGATCGCGTCGTCAAAGATCGCGTGGCGATTTTGACTTCGGATGCGCAGGTCGACCCTCGCTTCAAGACGGGCGACAGTATCCGGTTTCACGGCATCCGCTCCGCAATGTGCGCGCCTCTTTGGAAGGGAGACGAGGTCATAGGGATCATCCACGTGGATAGTCCCATGCAGACCAAGACCTTCTCGCCCGACGATTTGGAGCTTTTGAGCGCTCTTTCGAACTATGCGGCCGTTGCAATCCAGCAGGCGAGCTTGAACAAGAAGATTCAAGAAGAGAAAGTGGCGCGTGCGCGGCTCGAAAAATATTTCTCGCCGGCCGTGGCCACCCGGATCCTGTCGGAAGGTGAGCAAGAGGTTCAGGAGCTCGAGTTGTCCGTTCTCTTCGCGGATATCGTTGGGTTCACGCGCCTCGCGGAAAGGATGAGCGCGCAATCGGTGGCGAAGCTCTTGAACGAGTACTTCTCGCGCATGGAGGAGCCTATCTTCGACCATGACGGTACGGTGGACAAGTTCATCGGGGATTGCATCATGGCCGTGTTCGGCGCTCCCTATCCTCAAACCGACCACGCCTTGCGTGCGGTCCAAGTCGCGCTCGAGATGCGGCAAAGGCTCCACGAACTGAACACCGAGCGGGCCTCCGCGTCTCCGATTCAGATGCGCATGGGGATTCATAGCGGACGCGCCGTCTCCGGCCCTATCGGTTCAGAGAAACGGCGCGAGTTCACCGTGCTCGGCGATACGGTCAATATCGCCTCGCGCATCGAGTCGATGGTGGCCAAGGCCGGACAAATTGTAATCGGAGAACACACTCACGACCTCACAAAAGGCAGGTTCGAGGTCAAGGATCTCGGCATCGTCTCGCTAAAGGGAAAAAGCAAAACGGTACGCGTGTTCGAAGTGCTATCGGAGAAAACCAAATGATGTCACCCCGCGAGAACAGGACGACGATCCTGCCGGCTTCCCCGATGATGATCAAACGGCGCGGCAAGATTCTCTATTCGCTCATAGCACTCATGTTGCTCGCGGGCCTCGTGCCGTTGGTGCTGACGACCGCATGGATCATGTCGAGTAGCCGTGACGCTCTCGAATCGTCGGAGCGACTTCTGCAGCTCGACCAGACGCGGTCGATCGCGCAGCAGTCGCGTCTCTATTTGCAGTCGATGCACAATCAAATCGCTGCGATTGCCGAGACCTTCGAGATCGCCTCGGATCCTCGGGCCGTGAGTCAACGGATCCGTTCGGTGGAGTCCGAGTCTTTGCTCAACTTCGTCGAGGAAGACCGGGTGTTGTCGATCTCGGTCTTCGATCCCGACCTGAACGGTGTCTTTGCGGGCTACTCCCTCGATGACCCCACCATCGAGAGCTCGATCCGGCAGTCCCTCATCGAGGCGCTTCAGGGGCGCACGTGGGTCTCGCCGCCGCATATCTTCGAGCCGCTCCTCGACACCGTCGTGATCATGTCCTCTCCGGTGCGCGCCTCGAGCGGCGGCGCGGGCGAGCCCCCGGTCGTCGGTGTCGTCTCCGCGACGATTAGCTTGAAACCCATTTACGAGATCGTGAGTCAGAAGGGAAATGACCGCCGCAGCGTCTACGTGGTCGATAGCGCCGGCAACCTCGTCACCCATTGGGACGCGGCCACGCTTTTCGAAGGCGTGGTCGACGTCTCGAAGACAGCGATCGTGCAGGCTTTTCAAGCGTCCCGAGGACTCGCGAGCGGCTCCGAAAATTTCGAGCTCTCCCGAGACGGCGAACCTCGGGCCATGCTGGGCACCTATACGCCCATCGGCGATCGCAACTCCACGATCCCGTTTCTGAGAGACCTCGGCTGGGGCGCCATTGTTCAGACGGAAGAAGAGGCGGTCTTTTCGAACGTTGACGTCATCATGTTCCAGAGTATCGTCGCCGCGGTGCTCGCGGCCGTGCTCGGCGGGATTCTTGTCGTGGTGTTTGCCGGGCGGCTTTCTCGGCCCATTGCCGAGCTGGCCGAAGGCGCCCGTCGGCTCGCTTCGGGAGATTTCTCGAGGAACATCGAAGTCGCGAGCGACAACGAGATCGGTGAGTTTGCTGAGACGTTCAACTTCATGATGCTCGAGATCCGACGCTTCATAGAACGGCTGCGTAGGGCGGCAGAAGAGAACAAGCAAATGTTTCTCGGCGCCGTCAGCTCCCTGGCGGCTGCCATCGACGCGAAGGACCCCTATACCGCGGGTCATTCGGAGCGCGTCGCGCATTACTCGGCCACGATCGCCCAGATTCTCGGGCTGCCGGAAGACGAGACGGAAGTCATTAGGGTTTCCGCTCTCATGCACGACGTGGGAAAGATTGGAATCCAGGACAGCATTCTCGGAAAAGCGGGGCCCTTGACCGACGAGGAATACGAGATTATGAAGACCCACCCGTCGGTAGGCGCCGCGATCATGGAGCACGTCCCCCAACTCGAGCATATGATGCCGGGCATCCGGTGCCATCACGAGAACGTCGACGGTTCGGGATATCCGGCCGGGCTCAAAGGCGACGAGATTCCCCTGCAAGCGAAGATAGTGAGCGTCGCCGATACTTTCGACGCGATGACGACGAACCGGCCGTATCAGAAAGCCATGGAGATCACTTACGTCTTCGCTCGCATGAGGAGCTTCATCGGGAAGAAGTTCGAAGAGCACATCGTCGAGGCGCTCATCACCGCCTATGAGCAAGGTCTCGTGCGTCCGAACATGAAAGTCGTCAGTGTCATCAAGACGTCTCCTGCCCAGATCGTTCCTAAGCCCGCGCGGGCACCCGCGTCGAAGGAGCTCTCCGCCCCGTCGTTCTCGGTCGCGCCAGCGAGCACCGACACTTCGCGTGTGACGTAGAGGGATCGGAAAGACGAAAACCTGCTCCAAAACGTGAACGAAAGCAGCAAATTGGGGTACAATATCGCTTCAGAACAAGGAGGTTTCGATGTCGCGAAGGAAGGTCTTTGCCCTTCTTACCGTAGGAGTGTTGATGACCACGTTGGTGTCCGCCCAGACGGAAGAGGAAATTGACGACGCGATCACAGCCTTCCAGCGTGGAAAAACACTTCATCAAGAAAGACGATATGAGGAAGCCATCCGGGAATATCGCGCCTCGTTGAAACTCGATCAGGAGAATCCGTTCCTGTATAACGCGGTGGGGCTCGCGCTCGCTGCGGTCGGCAAGTTCCGGGAAGCCCTGAAGGCGTTCAATGCGGCGATCCAGCTCAATCCCGACTTGACCGATGTCTACAACAATATGGGGATGGTCTATTCGGAGACGGGAGAGAGAGAAAAGGCCTTCGAAGCCTATGGTCGCGCGGTGCGAAACCCGTACTACCCGACACCCGAAAAAGCTCTGTACAACTTGGGCAATCTCTATTTGGAAGACGAGAACTTGGAGCTCGCCTTCGCTTTTTTCAAGCGCTCGCTAGAAAAAAATCCCGAATTCGCGCTCGGCTATCGCGGCCTCGGTAACGTCTTGCTCAAGATGAAAGATGTCGAGGGAGCGCGGCGGCAATTCGTAAACTCGATCGAGATCTTCGAGGGGGACGGAGAGAGCCTTTTTAATTTGGCGCGTATCCACCATTCTCGGGGCGAGACCGAGCAAGCGCTCGAATTCTACCGCCGCGTCGTCGAGGCGGATCGTCAATCCCCGTATGGGCGCCTGGCGCTCCAGAGTCTGAATGCGCTGAAAGCGCCTTAGGGCCCCGAGCCATACCCATTTTCGGCTAAAAGCTCGGCCGCTCCTCAAATCGTCCGCGTGAGGCGGCTTAAGAATGGCCACCGAGTCACCGAGACACAGAGTTTCCAAAACACTTACCGTTTCCGCTGGGCGAGGCATCGGGGCGAAGAATTGAGATGACGCACACTAAGAATGGGAGCGAGGCGCGAATCGCCGAGCACCACGAGCTGACCGCTGAATGCTGAATGCTGACCGCTCGCGGCGGAGATTTGGTTGCGGCCCGCCGCGCTGTGCCTCTGTGCCTCTGTGGCCACCCCTTTGGTTTCGGCCGCAGGCTGCTCTGGACGACGGTCGAAAGTCTGAACAAGATCCTCGTTTCTGACCGGTTAGAGCCTAGCTGTGTCTTCTGCTTCCCTTCGAGAACGACTTCGCGCGGGGCTCTTGCGAACGCGAGAGAAACTCGGAGCAGCTTTTGGCGGTAGCGACGCGCCCGATTGGGATGCGCTCGAAGAGTCGCTCGTCCTCGCTGATATCGGGCTTCCGGCGGCCTCCGCGATTCTGAAAGCGTTGCGTAAGGACGGAATTGGCAGCGTCGATATTTTGAGAGGGGAGCTCCTTGGGATCCTGCGAGCCGTAGCTTCTAGTGAAAGGGCTCCGATTGCGCCGCCGCGTATCACGATGATCGTCGGCATCAACGGCGTTGGCAAAACGACGACGGTGGCCAAGCTCGCCGCGCGGAGCGCGGCGTCGGGTGAGTCGACGCTCGTCGTGGCTGCCGACACGTTCCGGGCCGCGGCGCAAGAACAGCTCGCTGCTTGGGCCGAGCGGATTGGCGTTGACCTCGTCGAAGGTGCGGCGGGTCGGGATCCCGCTTCCGTCGTTCACGAAGGCGTCCAAGTCGCGCTCGGTCGCGGCGTCGATGAAGTTTTCATCGACACGGCGGGGCGGCTCCACACCAAGCGTCCCTTGATGGATGAGCTTGCTAAAATGGAGCGCGTGACCGCGCGCCTCGTTCCCGATGCGCCTCACGAGATACTTCTCGTTATGGACGCCACGGTAGGCAGTAACGGGTTGAGCCAAGCGCGGCAATTCAAGTCGACGCTCGGCATCACCGGCATCGTCCTGACGAAAATGGATGGCACCGCCAAGGGCGGCGTCGTGATCGCGATCGCCAAAGAGCTCGGCCTTCCGGTTCGCTACATCGGCGTCGGTGAATCCGCAGACGATCTGTTGCCGTTCGCCGAAGAAGACTTCGTCGACGCCCTCCTGAACTAGAACTACTTCTAAGCTAGTTCGAGCTAGATCAATATTAAGAAAAGCGTAACGCAAAGGCGCAAAGGCGCAAAGCCGCAAAGAAAAACAAAAAAACTGAAAGTGAATGTAAAATCAAAGAGGGAAGAACAGACTGGCGGGAGACGGGCTAGAGGCTAGATAGAGGAGTCAGGGGCCAGGAACTTAGCGAAAAGAGCGGTTCCTCTCATTTTCTCTTCTCTTCTCTTCTTTCCTCTTCTTTCCTTTGCGTCTTTGCGTCTTTGCGCCTTTGCGTTACGCTTTTCTTAATATTGATCTAGCGCCGAACCTCAATGGAATGCGTCCCTTCTGGCGGGGTCGAGGCTAGCCCGGCCGGGCCGGATAGCCAGGGACGGAGAGCTGCATTACTATTCATATTCCATGGATTCCGAACAAACCGATAGGCGCATGATGCGCCGGGCGCTCGCTCTCGCGACGCTTGGGCGCGGTACGGCGGCGCCGAATCCGTTCGTGGGCGCGGTGGTAGCCTGGGGCGGCACCGTGCTCGGTCAGGGGTTCCATCGGCTCGCAGGCGAGCCCCACGCGGAGGCCATCGCACTCAGCCAGATCGGCTCTCGTGCGCGAGGCGCCACGCTCTACACGAATTTGGAGCCCTGCTGTCATACCGGAAGAACGCCGCCTTGCGTGCACGAGATCGTGCTTGCGGGGGTTCGGCGCGTGGTCGCGTCCATGCGCGATCCAAATCCCAGAGTCGATGGCGGCGGCTTTCGCTACCTGAGACGGCACGGGATCGAGGTGGAGATTGGCTTGCTACGTCGCGAGGCGAAGGAGCTCAACGCGGCTTTTGTCAAACATGCTCGGCGCGGACTTCCCTACGTGACGCTCAAAGGTGCCGTGAGCCTTGACGGCCGGATCGCGACGAGGTGCGGTGATTCGAAGTGGATCACGTCGAGCACGGTGCGACGGCACGCACGGCTTTTGCGCGCGGAACACGACGCGGTTCTCGTGGGGATTGGAACCGCCCTTGCGGACGATCCCAGATTGAACCGGCGGCCCAAGCCTCGCGCGAGCAGCCCGTTTCTGCGGGCTGTTATCGACAGCTCGTTGCGGCTCTCTCCGACGAGCCGGCTCGTCCGAACCGCGCGGCGCGAGCCGGTGACGGTTTTCTGCGGGGCCGAAGCTTCCGCGGCGCGCCGGAAAAAGCTCCTTTCTGCAGGGGTGACGGTCGAGACGATCGGGCGTCGCGGCGGCCGCCTCGACCTCGAGGCCGCGCTCTTCCGTCTAGCAGCCGGTGGTGTGAGCCAGCTGCTCGTTGAGGGTGGTAGCGAGATTCATGGAAGCTTTCTCGAGAACGGGCTCGCGGATCGCCTCGTTTTGTACCTCGCGCCGCGAATCGTCGGTGGCCGCGCCGCGCTACCATTCGTCGGGGGCGAGGGACCGCAATGGATCCGCGATGCGGCGATGCTCCGCTCCGTATCCTGTGCCCGGGTCGGGGACGGCTGGTTGGTTGACGGCCGCTTACGTTAGTCGTGGTGTACTGAAGTGTACGTTTGCAGCCGCGGCCGATTTCGCTAAAACCCGGACCAGAGAAAAGAAGAGAAGACAGAATGTTCACAGGACTCGTCGAAGCCGTCGGTGAGGTTTCGGCCCGTCACGAGAAAGCGGAGCTCGTGGAGCTCACGATAGAGAGTGAGCTCATCGCAGCGGCGCTCGCGATAGGTGACAGTGTCGCCAATTCTGGTGTGTGCCTAACCGCGACCAAGGTTGAGGGGGACCGGTTCTCCCTCGACGTCGCTCCAGAAACGCTGCGGCGCACGACATTGGGCGCTCTTTCGGCGGGAGACAGGGTCAATCTAGAGCTTCCGCTCAAAGCCTCCGACCGCCTCGGAGGCCATTTCGTGCAGGGCCATGTCGACGAGGTCGGCCGCGTTGCGTTCGCGGGGGATCGTGACGGAGACTACGTGCTCCGGGTCGAGCACAAGAGCGAGGGCGACCCGCTCGTCGTGGAAAAAGGTTCGGTAGCACTTCACGGCGTCAGCCTCACCGTGACCGCCTGCGCCGCTGGCTGGCTCGAGGTTATGCTGATCCCGCATACGCTGGATGTGACGATGCTCGGAGCACTTGCGCCCGGCCACGGTGTTCATATCGAGTACGATATACTGGCTAAATATGTGGCTCGGTTCTCGGAGCCATATCTAGGCAACTGAGGAACGAGGAGCCACCGGATGGAATCTGAAGACTTCAAGCAGGACGGGGGCGCTTCAGCGTTCGACTCCATCGAATCGGCTCTCGAAGATCTTCGTGCCGGAAAGATGGTCATCGTCGTCGACGACGAGGATAGGGAGAACGAGGGCGACCTGACGATCGCGGCCGAAAAAGTCACTCCCGAAACCATCAATTTCATGGCCGCGTATGGCCGCGGGCTCATCTGCATGCCCATGACGGGTGAGCGGCTCGATGAGCTTCAAATCCCGTTGATGGTGACCGACAACACCTCCAATTACGGGACCGCCTTTTGCGTCTCCGTCGAGGCCAAAGTTGGCGTGAGCACTGGGATCTCGGCTGCTGATCGGGCGCGCACCGTGCTCGCGGCAGTCAATAGCGCGACGACCCCCGCCGATTTGGTCCGTCCAGGCCATATGTTCCCGCTGCGCGCGCGGCCGGGCGGTGTTTTGCAGCGATCCGGACAGACCGAGGCTGCCGTGGACCTGGCGCGGATCGCGGGGCTCTATCCCGCCGGCGTCATTTGCGAAGTGATGAACGAGGACGGCACGATGGCGCGGGTCTCGGACCTCGAGCCGTTCTCGAAGAAGCACGGGATCAAGCTCATTACGGTCGCGGATCTCATCCGCTACCGTTTGCGCACCGAGCGGCTCGTGACGCGGGTCTCGGAGGCGCAGCTGCCGACAGATTACGGGACGTTCCGCATCGCGGCCTTCGAAAGCGCCAATGACGGCGCCACGCATCTGGCGCTCATCCTCGGTGATATCGACCCGAAGGACGATGTGCTCGTTCGCGTGCACTCGCAATGCTTGACGGGCGAGGTCTTTCATTCCAAACGGTGCGATTGCGGTTCGCAACTCGATGCGGCACTGACGATGATTGGAGAAGAAGGCAAAGGCGTCCTGCTCTACCTCCATCAAGAGGGCCGGGGGATTGGGCTCGCGAACAAGATTCGAGCTTACGCGCTCCAGGACAAAGGTATGGATACGGTCGATGCCAACGAGAGCCTAGGATTCAAAGCCGATCAGCGGGAATACGGCATTGGTGCTCAAATTCTCACGGAAATCGGTGTCCGCAACATGCGTCTCTTGACCAACAACCCGCGGAAGTTTGTTGCGCTCGAGGCCTATGGTCTTCACATCACCGAGAGAGTTCCCATCGAGGTCGCCGCGAACGAAGTCTCAGCGTCGTACTTGAAGACCAAGAAAGATCGCATGGGTCACCTGCTCGAAAAGGTTTGAGCAGCTCGTGATGAACCCGGATTTCCTCAAACGGGTCCAGCTCTTCGAGCAATTGTCCACTTCTGAGCTTGCCGAGATCTTGATGCTCGGCGCGGTCAAGGAGTATAAATCGCAAGAGGTGATCTTTGAAGACGGCTCACCAGGTGAGTCGTTTTTTGTCATCTACGCTGGCGCTGTGCGGATTAGCAAGATGTTCCCGAATATGGGGGAGGAAGCGCTCACGGTTCTAGGGGCCGGTGACTTCCTTGGCGAGATGTCTTTTTTCGACAACGAGCCACGTTCGGCGCGTGCGGTGGCGCACGAGGATGTCAAGCTGCTCGAGATCGGGAACGATGATCTCAAGGCGCATCTCGAACGCCGAAGCGAGGTCGCGTTGAAATTCCTATGGGGATTTTCACGGACCTTGTCGAAGCGGGTGCGTGAGACCAACGACAAATTCTCTTCACTCTTCGCGATTTCCCGGGTTTTTTAGCCTGTTTCGCGCGAAAACCTCAAGAAAAGTCTCATCTTCTCGGTCGTTAAGGCCCGAAACGCGGTTTGAATCCCCCTTGACTTTGACCATGCGGTCTTCTAACATTAACTGTTGCACCATTTAACGGGGAGGTCCATCTCCTTCACCATACTTTAGCGATGTTTGAACAGATTTCGGCAAAGCTCCAAGGAGCCTTCAAAAAGCTCCGCGGTCACGCTCGCCTAAAAGAAGAACATGTCGACGAAGCGCTAAGAGAGATCCGTCTCGCGCTACTCGAAGCGGATGTCCAGTTCAAAGTCGCGAAGGATTTCGTCGCGCGCGTGCGCGAGCGAGCGGTCGGCGAGGAGATCCTGGGTTCGCTCACCGCCGCTCAACAGGTGGTAAAGATCACGCGCGACGAGATGGTCATGCTGCTTGGGGGGCAAGAGGCCGGGCTCGAGCTTCGGGAGCGGTGGCCGTCTGTCGTTCTGTTGGTTGGGCTTCAGGGTTCAGGCAAGACGACTTCTTCGGCGAAGCTTGCGCGTGTCTTACGCGCATCGGGGAAACACCCCGCGCTCGTCTCGGTCGATGTGCGGCGTCCCGCCGCTATAGAACAGCTGAAAGTGCTCGGGCAATCGCTCGAGCTGCCAGTAATCGATCCAGAAAGTCTCGATCCGGTCGAGCGTGCCCGTGCCGCCATGCGGGAGGCGCGCGATCACGGATTCGACGTGCTGGTTGTGGATACTGCCGGCCGAATGCATGTTGACGTAGAGCTCATGTCGGAGCTAGAGGCGCTCGTCGCCGAGACCGAGCCCTGCGAAATCTTGTTCGTCGCCGATGCGATGACGGGGCAGGACGCTGTCAACAGTGCTTTGAGCTTCGGCGAGTCCGTAAGCCTGACCGGTCATGTGTTGACCAAGCTCGACGGGGATGCGCGCGGCGGCGCCGCCCTTTCGATTGCCGCGGTAACAGGGGTTCCCATCAAGTTCGTCGGCGTCGGTGAGAAGCTCGACGCGTTCGAGCCCTTTCGGCCCGAGCGGATGGCGTCTCGTATTCTGGGCATGGGCGACTTGTTAAGCCTCATCGAGAAGGCCGAGCAGACTTTCGAACAGGAAAGTGCTTCCGAGCTGGCGCGCAAGATGCAGAGCGACGAGCTGTCGCTCGAGGATTTTCGCCAGCAACTTCGGCAGATGAAGAAGATGGGCTCGCTTTCGGACCTCATGAGTTTTCTGCCGGGGGCCTCCCAAATGCCCGCGGAAGTGGACGAGTCCGAGTTAAAACGCTTCGAAGCGATTTTGGATTCCATGACCCGGCATGAGCGCGACCATCCTCGAGTGGTCAACGGAACCCGCCGGCGGCGGATTGCGCGAGGAAGCGGAACGGTCGTCTCGGACGTCAACCGTCTGCTTCGGCGCTTTACCGAGGCGCGCAAAATGGTACGAAAGATTTCCCGACTTCAGAAAAGCGGTAAGGGCAGCTCGAAAAAGCTCGCCCGCATGCTTTCTGGGCTTTCTAGGTAACAGATTCTTGTGAGGGAAGGAGGTGAATGAGAATTTCATGTTGAGAATACGTTTAGCACGCAGAGGGAGCAAGAAGCGTCCTCACTACCGAGTCGTCGTCTCGGATTCCGCTACAGGACGTGGCGGAGACATCGTGGAGAATGTCGGCACTTATGAGCCGAAGCCAGAGAAGACCAAGGTCACGCTCAAGCGCGATCGGATCGACTACTGGATATCCAAGGGTGCGTTGGCGACGGATACGGTCAAGAGCCTCATCAAGAACAATCCCGCTTGAGGGTCGGACGGTTCTTGGGAGCTTCGCGAGGCGCTGGCAGGAGGAAACGGTATGAAGGAACTGTTGGAGCTCATTGCCAAAGCGCTGGTCGACCATCCCGAAGAAGTCTCAGTAGTTGAAGTTTTTGGAGAAAAGACCACGATCCTGGAGCTCAGCGTAGCTCAGGACGATCTCGGAAAAGTTATCGGTAAGCAAGGTAGGACGGCGAGGGCTCTTCGAACTCTTCTGTCCGCCGCTGGAACCAAAGTTGGAAAACGTCTTCATTTGGAAATCATCGAGTGATCGTTGAAACGGTGGAGGAGTGTCTCGATTGGGCCGACCTCGTGGCCCTTGGGGAGGTCGCGAAAGCGCAAGGACGCTATGGGGAGGTCATTTTGAATAGGATGTCCGATCAATCGGAGTGCTTTTCCCGGCTTTCGCGTGTTTTTGTCGAAGGTGCGGATGGACGCCCCGAGGCGGTCGCGGTCGAAAGTGCTCGGATCCACAAAGGGCGGCCCGTCGTGAAGCTCGCCGGCATATCGAACATAGGAGACGCCGCGGCGCTCGTCGGCAAAGAGCTCCGCATCCCGGAATCGGAGCTCGATCCGCTTCCTGACGGCAGCATCTACCACTTCGATATCGTGGGTGCGACGGTTACAGACCGTGAACGCGGCGTGATTGGAGTTGTCGAGAAAGTCATCTCGACGTCTGGCACGGATGTGCTCGTCGTGCGCTCGGACGATGGCTCCGAGCAGCTCTTGCCGCTTTGCGAGGAAATCTGTCGCCGCATCGATCGAGAAGGGCGACGCATCGAGATCGACGCGCCAGAAGGACTCATTGGGCTCAATGCGCATTGACATCGTTACCATCTTTCCGGAGATGTTCCGAGACGTCTTCGAATTTGGCATCCTCAGTCGCGCACGCGATAGAGGCATTGTCGACCTGTCGGCGCACGACCTCCGCAAGTGGACGACGGATCGTCATCGGACAACGGATGACTCTCCTTATGGGGGAGGCCCGGGCATGGTGATGAAAATCGAGCCTTTGGTCGCCGCGGTGGAAGAGCTCGCTGCCAAATCTGGTATCGACAGCTCGAAGCGCCGCATCATCCTCTTGTCACCGCGCGGCGAGCCGCTGAGCCAGCCCAAAATACGCCTTCTCTCGGCGGCGGAACATGTGGTGCTCGTCTCCGGCCGCTATGAGGGTGTCGACGAGCGTTTCGTCGTCGCCACCGGCGCGGAAGAAATCTCAATCGGCGACTACGTCCTTTCGGGGGGTGAAATCCCCGCGATGGTAGTGGCCGACGCTTTGGTGAGGCTACTTCCAGGGGCGCTTGCGGATCCCGCGTCGGCGCAGCACGATTCGTTCAGCGATTCTGTGCTCGATCATCCGCACTACACGCGTCCCGCGTTGTTCCGCGGCTTGCGTGTACCCGAAGTCTTGCTCTCGGGCGACCACGCCGCTGTTGATGTGTGGCGTGAGCAACGCGCGCTCGAGGACACACGCGCGCGTAGGCCGGAGCTTCTACAGAGTTCGTAGGTACAATTAGCTATTCGCACATAATTCAAAGGGAACGTCGAAATGAATGTTATCGATAAATTGGACGCCCGCGAGCTCAGGAGCGATCTCCCCGATCTCCGGCCGGGCGACACGGTCAAAATGCACGTCCGTGTGAAAGAGGGAGAAAAAGAGCGTGTGCAGCTCTTCGAAGGTATGGTGATCGCCTTGAAGGGGAGCGGTCCTCGCGCCACGGTCACCGTCCGCAAGACGTCGTTCGGAACGGGCGTGGAGCGTATTTTTCCGCTCCATGCGCGCACGATCGACAAAATCGAAATCGTGCGCTCCCATCACGTGAGACGTGCCAAGCTCTATTTCATGCGTCAGCGTAAAGGAAAGGCCGCTCGGCTTCGCGAGAAGAGGATGTCCTAGTCAGTCACTCAGTTACCAGCTAACTGGAAAATCACCAAAAAGATGGCCCTCAATAAAGACAAGATCTTCAAAGCAGCGGACAAAGCGATCCGCGCGAACAAGATCGAAAAGGCTATCAAAGAGTACGAAACCTGGCTCAACGAAAACCCGAAGGATTGGAATGTCGTTCGCCAGGTCGGCGACCTCTATAGTCGTGTAGGGCGGAGAGACGAAGCGACCAAGAAATACGCAATCGTCGCCGACCACTACAAGCGGGATGGCTTCAACGTTCGTGCGATCGCGACGCATAAAATGATTCTGCGTCTCGACTCACACAACGAATCCGCCATGCGCAACCTCGCGGAGCTTCAGGCGGAAGAAGGCCTCCTGATGGAGGCCAAATCGCACTTTCAAACACTTGTGGAGCTCTATACCAAGCAGGGCCACAAAAAGCGTGCCGCTGAGGTCTTCAAGAAGCTCTCCGAGATCGATCCTCAAGACGTCAAGGTCCGTTACAAATACGCGGAGTTCTTGAGCAAACAAGGTAAGTCGGAAGAGGCTTCGCGGGAATATGTCGGTATCGCCGACCAGTTCATTAGCCAGGGGCTGGTCGATGAGGCGGTCAAAATCCTCGAGCAAGGTCGGTCGCTGGCCTCGAGCGATCCCGTTTTGAAAGTAAAGTTGGCCCAAGCCCATTCACTGCAGGGCAACCACGTCGCCGCGATTGCCTTACTCGAGGAAGTTCGGGGGACGCATCCAAACGATCCGGTTTTGCTGGGTCGGTTGGGCGAGGCCTATCTCGGTGCGGGGAACATGACGGAGGCGGAGTCCGTCTTCCAGCAACTTCAAGAAGTGGATCCGCAAAATCCGGAGAACACCCTCCGTCTCGCAGATCTGCGCATTGCACAATCCAAGTTCGATGACGCCCTCGAGCACCTGACCGTCCTCGTCGACAGGGAAGTTGCGAATAACGAGGGCGCCAAGGCCGCCGAGCTCTTGCAGAAGATCATTAGCAAAGAGCCTTATCACGTGAAATCGCTTCTCAAGCTCGCCGAAGTTCACACGATTTTGAAGCACGATTCCGGCAGGGTCATGGCCTATGACAGCTTGTGTGAGGCCTACCATCGAACCGGCGATGCAGAGAGATCCGTGCATGTGGCCGAGCAACTCGTCGAGCTCGAGCCCGAGAACGCCCAGCACAAGGATCGGCTCGAATTTCTCAAGTCGAAGCTCGTCGGGCCGCCACCCGAGGCGGCGCAAAAGGCTCAACGTCCGCAAGCGCCTGCGAGCGAGATACGGATCGATGAAAACATCCCCGATTTAAATGAGATCACGGAAGTCGATTTAGTCGAAGCCGTTTCTGACGGCTTCGAGGCTGAGCTTACGCTGGACGCTCCCGGGTCTGCGCCAACGGTCGCGGCCGAGCTGGGAGAGATGATCGAGCTCACCCAGGAGGACGAGGAGAACATCAGAGAGAAGCTGACGGAAGCGGAAGTGTTCGTCAAGTACGGCCTCGTCGACAAAGCCATCACCCAGCTTCTGGACGTCCTCGAGAGTTTCCGTTTTCACGTCGATTCACGCGCGAAGCTAGTCGAGATCTACAAAGAGCAGAATATGTCGCGTGAAGCGTCCGAGCAGCTGATGCAGTTGGCCCGGGTCTACGATCAGATCGGACGTAGCGCCGACGCGAGCCAAGCCCGAGAAGAAGCCACAGAGCTCAATCCAGTGCTGGCCGCCGAGACCGCGAGCGCTGAGCTCGCGGCTCAGGAAGAGCTCGAATTGACCCTCGCTCCGGAAACGGATTCGGATCTCGGTGATGTCGGGCTGGAGTTGGATGCGCCTTCGGTAGGTGCCGATATTTTTTCGAGCCCACGCCTCGAGGACGCGCCGGTCTTCAAGGAAGTCGGGAAGGAAGTTGGGAAGGAAGTTGGGGACGACGCCGGCGAGGAGGAGGAATTCGCCGTTGTCG
>SMVB01196906.1_pt1 | contig 104213 bp, 90 predicted proteins | sample 2456461 | NCBI WGS metagenome assembly SMVB01 (sample SAMN11095934, study PRJNA526329) | marine sediment metagenome | biome: Marine sediment; feature: Surficial sediment; material: Deep marine sediment; isolation source: Hadal surficial sediment | place: Pacific Ocean | collected 2014-05 | depth...
CGTCAAGTCGGAGAGCTCGTCCAGCGGCTCGAAGCCGAGAGCGCTGAGCTCGAGGCGCAGCAGGAGCGGCTCGCGAGCGATCGCCGCGCCGCCGCCGCCGCGCGGGCGCGCATCGAAGCGGAAGAGGAAGAAGACCGACGCGGGCGCCGCGAACGCTTGACGAGCTTTCGCCGTGAGCTCGAGGAAGAGCTCGACAGCACGCGACGCGAGCTTCGTAAGCTCGTCGCTGAAGCGCGCCAAGCCAGCAAGGAGCAGAGCACACGCCTGAACGAGTTCGAGAAAACGCTCTCCGCTAAGCTCGAATCGGCGGCAGCGCCGCTCATCTCGAAAGTCGAAGCCGAGACACCACCTCCCGAGACCACGGCATTGCCTGAAACAAAGGATGCGGAGCTCCAACCCGGCATGCGAGTTCTAGTAGCCTCCTTCGGCATGGAGGGCGAGATCCTGCGACTCATCGGAAATGGACAAGCCGAAGTGAACGTCCGCGACAAGAAGCTCCGGCTCCCAGTCGAAAAGCTCGAGCCCCTTCCCAGCCGGCCGGCGGCCCCGCGGCTCACGACGAGATCGGAATATGGGCTCGAGCTGAAAAAAACACCGAGCGAGCTAAACTTGATTGGCTGCACGGTGGAAGACGCGCTCGATCGCGCGGACAAGTTCCTCGACGATGCGTTCTTGAGCGAGCACCGCGAGGTGCGCTTGATCCACGGCCACGGCACGGGACGGCTGAAAAGAGCACTTCGGGAATGGCTCACGGGACACCCGCAGGTCGCGAATCAGAAGAGCGAGAATCGTGGTGGGGTTACCGTGGTCGAGCTCAAAGAATGACGGAGCTCAAAGACTGATGGCCGGCATCCCGCAGGACTTCATCGAGCTCGTGCGCTCCTCCACCGACGTCGTCTCCGTGGTCTCCGCTTACGTGCCGCTCAAGGCTTCGGGAAAAAGCTTCAAAGGGCTCTGCCCGTTCCACAACGAGAAGACCCCGTCGTTCCACGTCAACCCCGAGCGCCAGATTTTCCACTGCTTCGGGTGCAACGAAGGCGGCGATGCGTTCAAGTTCTTGATGCTCTACGACAAGTTGTCTTTCGTCGAAGCCGTCGAGCAGCTCGCGGGACGCGCGGGCTTGCAAGTACCGAAAACGTCCGAAAAAGCGCGACGAGAGAACCAGGACAGAAACAGCCTTCTCGAGATCCACGTGGAGGCCCAAAAATATTTTCAGACACAGCTCCGCGACACACAAGGTGGCGCCAAAGTCATGGCCTATCTCAGAAAGCGAGGGCTTCTAGACGACATCATCAAAGATTACGGGCTTGGCTCCGTGCCCGATCAGTGGAGCGGCCTGCTCGACCACATGAAGCGCCGCGGGATACGTCCAGAGCACGTCGAGCGGGCGGGCTTCGCCATCCCCCGCAAGGGCGGTGGCGGCTTCTACGACCGGTTTCGCGGGCGGCTCATGATCCCCATCGCCTCCGAGGTGGGGAAGATCGTGGCCTATGGCGGGCGGATCCTCCAAGAAGGCGAGCCAAAATATCTCAACTCGCCCGAGACTCCCGTTTACAACAAGAGCAACGTCCTCTACGGTTTCCATCGGGCCAAGGACGCGATCCGCAAGGAAGGCTTCGCGATCCTCATGGAAGGCTACATGGATTGTCTCCAGGCCTATCAAGCTGGCGTGCGCCAAGCGGTGGCCTGTTGCGGCACGAGCTTAACGGCCGCCCACGCGCGTCTTTTGCGACGCCACACCGAAAAAGTCGTCGTCAATTTCGACCCCGACGACGCCGGCATGCGGGCTGCGCGGCGCAGCATCGACCTCCTGCTCGAGGAGAGCTTCGACGTCCGAGTGCTCGTACTCCCCGACGGTCAAGACCCCGACGACTTCATTCGGGCCCAAGGGGGCGAGCGATATCGTGAGCTGGTCTCGGAAGCACCTTCTTTCATCACCTTCTTGATCGAAGATGCCTCAAAGCGCTACGATATGGGAGTCCCTAGAGGTAAGGCGGCGTTTCTGAACGATGTTTTGCCTGTTTTGGGAAAAATTCCGAACCGAGTGGAGCGCATTGGCTATGTAGGCCCCCTCGCGGAGTACGCTGGTATCGCGGACGGAACCGTCCTCGATGAGCTGAAGCGACACGTCGAGACGAGAGCCCACCGGTTCAAGCTTCCCGCTGTGGAAGCGCCAGCCGTCAAGCTGGCGGAGCGTGAGCTCATTCGATGGATTCTGTCGAGTCCGAATGATTCCGCCATCCTCGACGAGATCGAGGAGGAGGATCTGGAAGGGCTGAGGACGGCTCCTATTTTGCGAGCCATGAAGGAAGAAAATAGTTTGGGAACACTCAGCACCGAGAAGCTTTTGGATCGGCTTTCGCCCGACGCGCTCACAACCGAGCTGACGCGTATCCTGAGTGAGCCCTGTCCGCTAGGCCCGAGGCAAAGCGCTCGCGATTGCCTCAACGGGCTTCGCAAAGAGCGCTGGCAAAGGCAGCTGTCGCGCCTGCGAGCCAAGCAGGCCGAAGACGCGGACGACAACCATCTGCTTGCCGAGATCATTTCGCTGGCTCGGCGCATCGAAACATTGGGAAGGCTAGAGACGAGAGCATGACGGAGACCCGGGTCGGTAATCTGGCGATCGAAGAAAAGTACGACGAGGTCAAGTCCCTCATCGCCATCGGGAAGGAAAAAGGCTACCTCCTCTATGACGAGGTGAACGAGAACCTTCCCTCCGAGGTGAACTCGTCCGAAGAGCTCGACGAGCTGTTCGACGTCTTCGGCAATGCTGGGATCGATATCGTCGAGTCCGAAGAAAAATACAAGCAGATGCAGGCGGCCGGCCTCGCCGGGCTCGGAAAGCCGAGCCGTGACGTCGAGCTCGACCTCACGCCCGGAGCGCTCGAAAAAACGAACGACCCCGTCCGCATGTATCTTCGCGAAATGGGCACCGTGCCCCTTCTCACACGCGAGGGCGAAGTCGTCATCGCCAAGCGCATCGAGCGCGGAAAAAACATGTCGGCGCGCGCCATCACCCGCACGTTCATCGTCTCGAAAGCCGTCACGGAGCTTCACGACCGCCTCAAAGAAGGCGAGATCAACCTCCGCGAGATCATCATCGTCGTCGCGGAAGAGCTCACCGAAGCGAAGATCGAAAAACACCGCAAAAAGACTTTGAAGGTCATGACCAGTATCGAGGCGGCCTATAAACGTCACGGGACCTATTGCAAGCGTTTCGCGAAGCTCAAGAAGCGCTCGCCGAGCTACGTCAAAAGCAAGTGGAAGCTCGGGCGGCTCCGCATAGCACTAGCCAAAGAAGTGCGGCGGCTCGCCTTCACGGAACCGTTCCGCTCCCGTCTGCGCGAGCGCGTGCGCTCCGGCGTCGAGAAGAGCCAGAGCTTCGAGCGTCGCCTCAACCGATATGAGTCGAAGTTGAACGGCGTCAAAGGCCGCGGCAAAGCGAAGGACGAAGAGCGCAGCAAATTTCGCTCAGAGATCCGGAAAGTGCGCGTGGAGATAAGGGCGCTCCAGGAAGAGTACGAAGCGAATCACGACGAGCTCAAGAGATCGCTCTACACCATTCGAGAGGGCGAAGCCCAGGCGCAGCAAGCGAAGACCGAGCTCGTCGAAGCCAATCTCCGCCTCGTGGTCTCCATCGCGAAGAAATACACGAATCGCGGACTGCAGTTTCTCGACCTCATCCAGGAAGGGAATATCGGGCTCATGAAAGCCGTGGATAAATTCGAGTATCGCCGCGGCTATAAATTCTCGACCTATGCCACATGGTGGATCCGGCAGGCAATCACGCGCGCCATCGCGGACCAGGCCCGCACCATCCGCATCCCGGTCCACATGATCGAGACGATCAACAAGCTCATCCGTACTTCACGAAGCCTCGTTCAGGAATATGGCCGCGAGCCGACTTCGGAAGAGATCGCGAAGCGCATGGACATCTCGGTCTCCAAAGTTCGCAAAGTGCTCAAGATCGCCCAGGAGCCCATCTCGCTCGAGACGCCCATCGGCGAGGAAGAGGACAGCCATCTCGGCGATTTCATCGAAGATCGCGGGGTTGTCTCTCCGGCCGAGCAAGTCATCAACACCAACTTGAGAGAGATGACCGAAGCCGTGTTGAAGACGCTCACGCCACGGGAAGAAAAAGTCATCAAGATGCGTTTCGGCGTCGGCGATGGCAGCGAGCACACGCTCGAAGAGGTGGGCCAGAGCTTCGCCGTCACCCGCGAGCGCATCAGGCAAATCGAGACCAAAGCGTTGCGCAAGCTCCGGCACCCTTCGAGGAGTCGGAAGCTCAAAGCGTTTCTCGAGGGTTCACGGATATAGCCGATATAGATGAAAACAGGGCCCATAGCTCAGTGGTTAGAGCCACCGGCTCATAACCGGTTGGTCCTAGGTTCAAGTCCTAGTGGGCCCACCAAATGCCACCAAAGTGCCACCAAATGAATGTACCGGCACGACAAATAATAAGAGCGAAGAAGACGCCCCCCGGTCCAGCGCGGCCGGGGCAGGTTACGGCCGTCTTCCCGAAAGGTGCCCACCGCGGCACCTTTTTTTTTGCCTATCCCTCGGTGAAAGAGGCCAATGAATGAAAACTGAAATCACAAACCTTGTGAAGTTGCAGAAGCTCGACGACGTGATCCGAGCACTCGAATCCCGGCTCGCGGAGATCCCGAAAGAAGTCGAAACACTCGAAAGAGAGATTGCGACCGAGAAAGGGAACCTGAAGGCGGCTCTAGACGGCCTCGCGGAAGTGCAGAAAGACCAGCGGGCCGCGGAAGGCACGCTCTCGGTCGCCGAAGAGAAGCTCGGCAAGTATCAAGTCCAGCTCATGAGCGTGAAGTCGAACGACGAGTACAAAGCGATGCAGCGCCAAATCGAGGCCACCAAAGGCGAGATTAGCGACCTCGAGACCAAGATCCTGCAAGGGCTCGATGCTGTCGATGAGCTCGAGGCGAAGCAGTCGACACGGGAGCAAGAGCTCGAAGAAGGACAAAAGAAAGTTGCGGGGATGGAAAAAGAGCTCGACGTCGAGAAGGCCAAGCTAGAGGCCGAGCTCGCGACGCGGAACGACGGGCGCAAGGTAGTTCTCGGCATTATCCCCGAAGCTACGCTTTCTGAATATCGGAACATCGCGAAGACGCGCGGCGGGGTTGCGATGGCCGCCGCGGTCGAGGAGCGCTGCCAAGTCTGTATGGTGCGGGTCCGACCACAAGTCTTTCACGAGCTCCGTATGTACAAGAAGTTCCATCAGTGTGGAAACTGCGGCCGCATTCTTTACTTCTTGGAGGAAGAGCAGGCGGCAGCTACTTGACGGCAATGACCCCCATGAGCCGGCCCACTCCCTTGCCTTCCCGCCGATAGGAATAGAACCGGTCGTTCTCGCACACCGTGCAGCGGCCGCTGTCGTAAATCTGCGCTTCCGGAATCCCGCATGCGACGAGCTGATCGCAATTATCCGTGATCAGATCCACATGGCGCCGTCCGCGTAATCCCTCCCGCAAGATGCGCTTCAGCTCGCGGCCTGATGCGTGGAAGGCTTCCACGACCTCGTCCCCCACTTCGAAACAGCACGCGCGAATCGACGGGCCGATGGCAACGTGAATTTTATCAGGGCGGCCACCAAGCGAGCTCACCGCCTCTACCGCCACACGCGCTAGAGTCCCCCGCCATCCAGCGTGGACGGCCGCGACCGCGTTCACGTCGGAAGCCCAAAAAAGCAGCGGGACGCAGTCCGCGCTGTGCACGATGAGGCCGAGGTCCCGCTCTTTGGTGGTGACACCGTCGCATTCAGGCACGGGTTCATTCCCGTGGATGGTCCGAATGGAGCGGCCATGAACCTGTTTCATGTAAGCGAGGCGGGGAAGATTCAACGCTCGCGATAACTGCTCCCGATCGCGCTCACCCCGGTAGCGTGCGCCGAAGCCATGGGTGCGGCTGGTGAAGCCGTGCGGCACGCCCTCTCGGGTAAGGTGCTCGGACAGAAGAAGCAGGACACCGCAGCGAGTCGCGGAAACGAAGTTTTTCTGCTTCGTGCTCACTCGCTCTTCGCTCCCGCCTACGCCCTTCGGGCTTCGGCGGGTCCGACGAAGCCTTGGCGAAGTCGGACGCTTCCCTCGCAGCAGGGTCTCATCAGCTTGCTAGGCGGGCGTGAGGGCCGCGGCCCGCGCTTTGTCGTACTGGCTTTCGAGAAGCTCGGGCTTCATGCCGTTATCGATATATCCCCATGGAAGGCTCTCTCCGGGCGAGCGCTCGGAATAGATATAGGCGTCGAGATCGAGCCCCGCCTCCTTCATGGCGCGCTTCAGATCCGCTTCGCCGCGAGCTACACGGATCAGAACCGGCGCGACACGCTGGTCGCCGACGGATAGGAGCGCCTGCAGCGTCTCGAGGCGGGCGGATTTGAAATTGGCGTCGACGTTCGGCATGCGCGCGAATGCTTTTTTGAGCTTCTGCATCTTGCGCGCAAGCAAGGACGGCTTCTCCATCCCATGCCATTGAAACGGCGTCCCAGGCTTGGGGATGAAGGGGTTGACGCTCGGAATGAGGCGGCCGACGCGGCCGCGCTTACGGCCATGGGCTAACAGTTGCTCGCGAATACGGCCGACGAGATCGATGATGCCGTCAATGTCTTCGTCGCGCTCGGTAGGAAGGCCGACCATCAAGTAGAGCTTCAAATTCTCGATCCCGCGGCTGAATATGAGCTCGGTTTTCTCGAGAATCTGTTCGTTGGTCACGCGCTTGTGAATCACGAAACGCAAGCGGTCGGTGCCGACTTCCGGAGCGACGGCGAGTGTCTTCTCACCGCTTCTCGAGATAGGGTCCAAAAGCTCGGCGCGCAAGTCCTCGAAGCGCAGCGACGAGACGCTAATGCGATAGCCCATCTCTCGTAGCCCTTCCATCAGCGGGACGATCTCTTTGTGCGCGCCCACCGCGGTGGAGACGAGACCAATCTGGTCGGTGTGCTGGCGAGCGCCGCGCGCGACGTCAAGGATTCGCTGGACTTCGAAAGAGCGCTTCGGCAGATAGTTGTAGCCTGCCCAGCAGAATCGGCAGAGCGTCGGGCAGCCGCGCGAAACCTCGACGAGAAACTTGTTGGACATCTCCGTCGACGGCGTGAGCACATAAGTGGCCGGCGGAGGAAAGTCCGCACGCTTTCCCATTTTCGCGCGCACGAGGGTCGAGGCCCGCCGCAGCGACGGGACGTAGAAGCCCTCTTCCTCGGCGAGGCGTTCGAGCTTCGCGGCACGATTGCTCGCGCTTCGAAGCACGTCGGTGAGCGTCGGCAAAAGAGCTTCGGCTTCCCCGATCGCGACAAGGTCGAGAAGCGGCGCCATGGGCTCGGGGTTCAAGAACGTAATGGGACCGCCAGCAAGCACGAGTGGATCGCGTTCGTCCCGCTCGGATGCGAGCGCGGGAACCCCGGCGAGGTCCAAAATACGGACGAGGTTCAATTCGTCGGGCTCGAAGGTGATCGAAAACGCCAGGACGTCGAAGTCGCGCACGGGCGATTGCGTCTCGAGCGAAAGGAGCGGAGTCCGCGAGCGGCTATATTCCTCGAGCTCGTCCGCGTCGGGCAAGAAAACCCGCTCGCAAACGATATCGGGAATTTCGTTCCAGAACTTGTAGACCGCTTGGAAGCCGACATTCGACATCCCGACGTGATAGCGATTCGGGTAGGCGAGGGCTACGCGGAGCTTGCCGCCATGCGGCTTGACGATGGTGCCGATCTCGGACGCCAAGCGCTTCTTGTGACGGCCGACAAGAAAGTGGTTCATGAACCTACCATTATATACACTCTTGAGGCAGTGTCAGTACCTCCAGCTCGTCAAATCCGCTCCGTCGGGCGCGCTCTTTTCCATTCTCTCGACCGCTATCGGGATGAACATCTGGTTGTAGCGGAGCCGGGACAGCGCGTTTGAGCGCGTTTGGTCTCCGTTCCAGCAATGCTCGGCGCGGTCGCCGTAATCGACGACGCCCCCATAAGGAGGATCGGTCGTTCCTTCGAGAAAATCTTCGATGAGATAGACGGCATTGTTGAGGTAGTAGTTGTCCATGTCGCCGACATAGATATGGATTTTGCCTTCGAGCTTCGGGCCGAGCGTCGCCCAGTCGCGCTGAAGGATGTGGGAAAGATCGTAGTTCTCGCGCCAATGTTGGGCGACTTCTTCGTCGATCTCTCCCGTCCGTTTGTCCCAAATACGCATCGGATAGCCCTCGGGACCCACGGGAGAATAGACGGCCTCCCAAATATCCCACTGTTGTCCCGAACGGCTCTTCGTTCCGAGCACGAGCTCACGCCGGTTCATCTCTTCGAGCGTCGAGCTCATATGGCCGAGATAGTCCCGGTGGCCGGGGCGCGGGGTCTTTTTGAAGTCGCTGTCGAGGTAGTAGGCGTTCTTGTCTTCGTAGAGATCGACGACGGTGTAGGCGCGAAAGTCGATCGGGTCCGGACACGCCGCGAAACAGCCGTTATAGTCGTCCGGATAAAAAACTTGTACCGCGAGGGCTTCCCACCCACCGGTCGAGCCGCCATAGAGAAAGCGCGACCAGCCTTCGCCGATACCTCGAAATTGTTCCTCGATATGGGGAATCAGCTCGTGGGTGATGGCATCACCGTAAGGCCCCAGGTTGGCCGAATTCACCGCGTAGGAGTCGTCGTAATAGGGGTTCGCATGTTGAATTTGGATGATGAGGACCCGCGGGAAGTCGGGCCCGGTCCACTCTTTGTAGAACTGATGGGCTTGCTCCTGGACGATGCGGTTATAGCCCTCGAGGTCGAAGCGCGCGCTGTATTCGGGCTCCAAATCGGGATCGGGCGGCTCCTCACGAAACCCGCCAAAGTCATAGGGAAAATGCCCGTGAAAGACCATGATCGGGTAGCGCGCTTCCGGGTGCTCGTCGAAGCCCTCGGGGACGAGAACGTGCGCTCCGAGATGCATCGGCCGGCCCCAGAACTCGGTGAGGAGCTTGCTCTCGATACGCACATGTTTGATGTATTTCGTCGTGGGAGGATCGGGGATTTTGGGGATCGTCTCGTCCATGACGACACGGATCGTGCCTCCCTTTCTGGGATCGATCTCCACGTCGATAGGTTCGTTGAGCAAATTTCCGGGCGCGCGGTTCCACTGCTGGCCTTCGCCGCGATCCATTGGAAGCTTCACGACGTGCCCGTCGGCGCGAGTGAAAGTTTCGTATTTGTGAAGAAGCGCCTGGACGCGATAGCGGCCGGGCGGGATGTCGTCGATGCTGTCAATGGGCCAGCCGGAAACGCTACTGTCGAAGATCGCGTCTGTTCCGGGCGCGAGGCTGTCGACGTCGATGCCGAACGCGATCTGGGTCGCCGGCCCGTCGGCAATCTGGAAGCGCGGCTCGCGGCTCAGATCCTTCGAGATCATGAGCAGAAGCCGGCCGTCGAGCGGGGTGGCACTCGCCTCCGCGGTAAAGCTCACGGCGAAGCGAAGTTCCTGGGCGAGACCGGACAGAGGGATAAGAAGCACAAACGTGCACAAGAGCGAGCGAAGCGAGAGCCTGTTCATCGGGTACCTCATCGTTACAACAAACCTATGAGGGCGATCTTACCGCATGGGCTCTTGTGGACGCAGGATTCGCGCTAGCGCACAGCCTCCCGCGATTGGACGGCGTCGTCATTTTTTGCTTCATTGCAGGTATTTTCCCCACGGGCGGTCACGCCTTTGCGACATCTGCACAACCGTTTGTCCTCGCGGGACTTATTCGGTCATGAAGCTCTGGATCCATCCGGAGGGCCCGAGGTGTCGATAAATCCCCACAACTCGATAGGCCGCGGAACCAGGTCCATGTTCGTAATTATTGGATTCCACAACACTTAATCGCATCGATACGAGCGCCAAGAGTGGAATGGAGTTTGCTTAAAGGATCTGGTGGTGTGCCTCAAAAAGAGGTCGCTCTTACGTCAATACATTGGGAGATCGTCATGTCACCACTGCTCCGGTCCCGGTCAAACCAGGGATTCACGCTCATCGAGATGCTCATCGCGATCGGTATCACCGTCGTGGTCATGGCCTCTGTGTTTCAGATACTCCACCGTGGACAGGAAAGCTTCCGGCGAGAGCCCGAAGTGGCGGAGATGACCGCAAACACTCGCGCGGGGCTCGATATGGTAAGCCGCGACTTGGCCAACGCGGGCCTTAGCTCGCCGCCGACGTTGAGCATCGCCTGGGCGGATGGTGGGGGCAACACTCCGGATCAGGTGACGATCTTGTTTGCCGACCCGGACATTCCTCTTGCCGAGCCGGAATGTGCCGGAGGCGGCGGTGGGTGCGGAACCATCAAGCAATCGTCGACTCTTTTCGTCGACCCGTCTTCCTTCAATCCTCCAGTCGCCGATCCCGAGGCCGTCTATGAAGATGGACAGATTCTGTTCGCCATTGAGACCGAGGACTGCAACGGAGACGGCCCGAGCATGATTCCCTTGACCCTGACAAGTGATCCCCAATTGGCGGGGGGCAAGCTCAGGATAAACCATAACCCGAACGGGGCCTTCAACCCGCCGGGCGGTTTCAACGACCAGGTAGAAGAGGGCTGCTCCGTCATCGGCCTGTTTCACGTGATTCAGTTTCGCATCAACCCGCTTCCTCCTGCAGACAGCCCATCCCTCGAAAGGCGCGACCTCGGTCTGGGTGAGGATTGGACCCCAGTGGCCGCGAATATCGAGAACCTTCAGTTTCAATACAGTCAAGGAACCGCGCAGCTATTCGAAGACGTGCCCAGCCTCGTTTCCGACACCAACGACCCCAACACCTGGATAACCGGCGTTCGCATCTCGGTTTCCGGCAGAAGCGCGAGCACCAACTTGAGTGGCGGCACGACTGGGGTATTCGCCGCCGCTGATACGCATTTGAGAAAGACGTTCACCACCTCGGTGATTCTTCGCAACCAGCTCGGACAGGCAGCGATGTGGGCGGCGGAGAACGACGTCGCGGGCTGGAACTAGCGCTCGCAACTCTCTGGCTCTTAGCGCATCTCGACTGCCAAGCACTGGTGTTACGCGCGCGATCACGATATGTTCACCGCGTATGCCCGTTCGATGACCGAAGCCGCGATCGGCCAGGGCCACCGCGCGGCTCGCGAAGTCCTCACGCTCGACTAGCAGACCTTTATGATGATGAAACGTGTTGCTGTAATCGGCGGGCTAGCAGCGTGTCTGTCCTGCGGAAGCTCCGAGGAGCTCGACATCTTGATTCAGGGCGGCACCTTGATCGATGGCACCGGGACTCCCGGCCGGGTCGGTGATCTGGGCATCAAAGACGGCCTTATGGTCTTGGTCCAACCCGGAATCTCTATCGATGCAAAACAAATCATAGACGCGTCGGGTCTCGTCGTCGCTCCCGGCTTCGTCGATGTCCACAACCACACGGATGTTTTCATCGCGAACCGCGCCGCGCGCCTCAACGAAGGTTTCATCCGTCAAGGCGTTACCACCATCGTCGGAGGCCCCGACGGCGCCCACACCCCGAACCAAATACGCGATCTCATCGCCGCCTTCGAAGATAACGGCGTCGGGACGAACGTCGCGTTTTACGTCGGTCATAACGGCGTGCGTCTTCAAGTCATGCAAGAGGACCAGCGGCGCGCGCCGACGGATGAAGAGCTCGCGGAGATGAAAGCGCTGGTAAGAGAAGGCATGGAGCTCGGCGCGCTCGGCTTGTCGACGGGCCTCATGTACGAGCCCGGACTCTTCAGCAACACCGAGGAAGTGGTGGCGCTCGCGCTAGAAGTGAAAAGGTTCGCCGGCGTTTACGACTCGCATATCCGCAATCCCGTTCATGATTGGATTGCTTCGAACCAAGAAGCCATGACGATTGGGGAGCGCGCCGGCATCGGCGCCAAGCTTGGCCACATCAAAGAAGTTGGCCTTCACAATGCGGGGCTCGTCGACGAGATGATTGCGATCGTCGACGCGGCTCGCGCCGGCGGGCAAAACGTCGTTTCCGATCAGTACCCGTACGACGCCGCCGCTGGGCGGCTCACGCTTACCAGCATTCTCGTCTTCACGGGAGATCCGAGGCGCGACGCGGAGATGCGCGAGGACCCGGATTTCGACATCAAAGCCAAGCTCCGCGACCCCGACGAGCGCGCCCAGTTGAAAGAAACGAGCGAGAACGGCGTCGATGGCGGCTTTGCCTGGATCAAAGCCATCGGCTATTCGAGCCTTCGCATCGTGAGCAGCGAAGATTTTCCCGAGCTCGTCGGAAAATATCTTTCCGAGCTGGCCGAGGAGCGCAACACAGGTGGCTTCGACGTGCTGGCGGATCTCCTCCTCGAAGCCGAGCATCCCGTCGAGGTCAAAGGCGGGATTCAAGAGGAAGCGGTGCAGAAGCTCCTGGTTCAACCTTGGAACATGATCGCGAGCGATGGCGGCTATGCCGACAGCGCCACGACGGCGCAGGGACATCCACGATCGACAGGCACCTTCCCGCGTGTTCTCGGACACTACGTTCGCGAAAAGAAGCTCTTGAGCCTCCCGGAAGCCATCCGCAAAATGACATCCTTCCCAGCGGATTTCGTCGGCCTGCGGAGCCGGGGACGGCTCGCCGAGTCACTTCCGGCGGATATCACGATCTTCGATCCCGAAACGATTATCGACCGCTCGACCTATGAGGAGCCAAACTTGATGCCGAAAGGTGTGGTGCACGTTTTCGTGAATGGAGTCGCCGTGCTGCGGGATGGAGAGCTCACCGAAGAGGCGCCCGGCAAATTCCTTCCGCGAGAGATGAGACGTTAGTTATTGGGTCTGGTCTGTCATTTCTCAGTGCTCAGGCGCGGTATACTAAAACCATCCCTGTGTCACGCATCGCGATCGTCGTTTTCGCGGTGGCGGTGCTCGTCTCCGCCACCGAGGCCTTGTATTGGGCGCGGCTCGGTCTACCGGACGAGCGGCTCCCGCTCGTGCTGGCAACACTGACGGTGGCGTTGGTCGCCGCGCTCGCGGCGTCACTGGCCTCGTTTTTTCTAAGAAGCTCACGGGCGATGGCTCTCGGCATCGCCATCGCGTGGACACCACTCGCGCTCGACTTACATGGGCGCTACGGAAAGCGCGGGCTTCTCGCAGCGCTCGTGCTGACGACCGCGATGGCGGCGTTGACCGTGCTCACCGCCCGCAGCCGGCGAGGACTCGTGGCGCTAGGAAGCCTCACCGCGCTGAGCGTTCTCATGGCCATCACGCCAAAGCCATCGACGCCGCTGACGTCATCGACACTCGATGCACCCGACATCGTTCTGCTCGTCATGGATACCACCAGGCGCGATCGCCTGTCGGTCTACGGATACGACCAAGCAACCAGTCCTAATCTCGAAACCTTTGCCACCAAAGCCCAAGTCTACGAAGACGCTTGGTCCGTCGCTCCGTGGACGCCGCCGAGCCACGCGTCGATGTTCACGGGCCTCTTGCCGGCGGAGCATGGCGTGGATGGGCAGATGGCGCCACCGTTTCCCACCGGCATCGCAACGCTCCCGAGCATCCTCTCCGACGCCGGCTATCGGACGGCAGGGTTTCCCGGCAATGCCAACTTGATGGCACCCGGCTGGGACCGCGGCTTCGACGTGTACTTGCCGGCGGATTTCGAGAAGAACCACTCGCTCATCCGCCTGCTCAACCGCGTGCTGCTTCTCGCGCGAGAGCCTTCCCACCACGCGCGCGGCGCACGTCTCTTCGCCCGAGCAAAGACATGGTGGACCTCCGAGACCGACGCTCCGCGCTTCGCTTTCATCAACCTCGTCGAGCCCCACACGCCCTATCTTCCACACGCGGAGCTCTACGATCGCTTCCTACCGGGAATCGACAGGGAAGAAGCGTTCGCCATCGCAGGGCGCAGGCTTCCGGATGGAAGCGCGGCGCCGCCCTGGACAGCGCGAGAAAAAGAAATTGTCGGCAAGCTCTACGATGCCGAGATCGCGGGTATGGATCGGGAGATCGGGTGTTTCCTCGACTGGCTCGCCGCACGCGGTGAGCTCGACGATACCCTTTTCGTGATCACCGCCGATCATGGAGAAAGACTCGGAGAGCGCGGGCTGTTCGGACATGCGCTCGTGATGGATCCCTATCTGCTGCGCGTACCGCTACTCGTACGCTACCCGGCCCGCTTGGCGGCTGCGCCGATGAGAAAACGCGTCCGCCTCGACGGGCTTCCGGGCTACATTCTTTATGTGGCAGGGATTCGCGCCCCCGAGGCGATGGCCAAGAGGGCGCTCCATCTTCAGGACACGCGTTTCGCCATCGCGCAGCATCGACCGCCGGCCTCCTTGGTCGACGACATGCTCGACGCCGACCCGCGCTTCGACAGCGAGCGCTTTCGTGAGGACTGGTTCTGGGTCGCTTCGGATCGCTTCGCTCTCGAATGGCCTGCCGGCGAGGGAGCGGACGGGATCCTTACCGACCTCGCCGCAGATCCAAACTTCTCGCAAGACGTCGGCGAAGACCACGCCGCCGCAGCCGCCGTACTACGAGCGGTCGCGCAAGGACTCCCGCGCTACGGCTCCACCGAGCGGCTCGATCCCGATCCGGAGCTGCTCGAGAAGCTGAAAGCGCTTGGGTATATTCATCGCTGATGCCATCTCACCCATGAGCGAAGACGTTTCCGCGGAAACGTTTCCTGGCCGATTCTGTGGAAAACTGCCCAAAAGGCTGTGGAAATCCTGTGGAAAGCTTGACTCACGTGAGTCAGACGCGGCCAACACTCTGGAGATGGAGGACTCTCCCGCCATCTCCTGATTGAACCTCGCGCTGGTCCCATCTAGAATTGCCAGCTGAGAGATCGAAGGTGTTAGCATCGGGCGGGTGGAGGTCACCATGACAGAGGGCGCACGCGAGAGTCGTACCGAGTTGGCAATGCCGTGACCCAGGATCTCCGTCGCTTTCTCGAGACCATCGAAGCGCGCCGTCCCGAGCTCGTTTTGCGCGTGAAGCGAGAAGTCAGCGCCAAGTGGGAGCTCTCGGCCGTCCAGAAGCGTCTCGAAGCCGACGGCAAGCTTCCCATCATCGTTTTCGAGAAGGTCGCCGGTTACTCGATGCCGGTCGTCGTGAACTTGTTCGCGAGCAAGGAACATCTCGCCATCGCGCTCGACACGACAGCCGATCGAGTGGTGACCCGCTTCGCTGAAGCGCAGAAAAAGCGCGTCAGCATCCCGCCGCGCGAGGTCGCGTCCGGTCCCGTGAAGGACGTGATCTTGACCGGCAAGGACGCGACGCTCGACGCCCTTCCCATCGTGACCCATTGCGAGAAAGACGCGGGGCCGTATTTGACCGCCGGCATGACCATCGTCCGGGACCCGGAAACCCGGGCGCTCAACGGGGGCATCTATCGCAATCTGCGCCTGACGAAGCAGTCGCTCACGATGAACATGGCGCCCCTTTGCCACGCTTCAACTATCGTGCAAAAGGCGGAAGACGCGGGCGTCCATGTCGATGCCGCGATCGTTCTCGGACACCACCCGACGATGGGAATGGCTTCGCAGCAACGCGGCGAGCTCGGCGAGTTCGAGCTCGAGACGATGGGCGGGCTTCTCGGCGAGCCCGTGGAGGTCGTCCCCGCGGAGACGGTGGACGTGCTCGTCCCCGCCGATGCCGAGATTGTCATCGAAGGGCGCATCCGCACGGACCTCTGGCACGACGACGGCCCGTTCGGGGATTATTGGCTCTACTACGCGCCGTCCAAGCCCGCGCGCGTTTTCGAGCTCACCGCGATCACCCATCGCCGCGAGCCCATCTTCCACGACATTTTCCCCGTCGGCCCCGAGCACCTCGTGCTCTTCTCGCTCGGAATGGAAGGGGTTGTCCTTTCGAGGCTCAAAGAGCTCGTCCCGCAAGTCACCGCCATTAATGTCCCCGTCTCTGGCTCCGGGAATCTCGTCTACGTTCAAATTCGAAAGGAGATGGAGGGTCTCGGGGTGAACGCGGCGCTCGCCGCTCTCGGCGCCTATCGCTTCAAGTGTGCGATCGTCGTCGACGAAGACGTGAACATTTATGACGACCAAAGAGTTCTCTGGGCGGTGATGACCCGGACGCAGGCGGACCAGTCTTTTTTCACCGTCCCCGGTTCCTATATCTCCAGAGTGGACCCGACCGGTTACCCGCCGTGGCATTCGGGAAAAGGCGGCGCGCCCATCTTGAGCACCCGCCTCGGCATCGACGCGACGAAGCCGCTCGACCCCGATTTTCCCGAGGTCGCCGAGCCGCCACGCGAGCTCTGGGCGGGCCTCGATCTGAACGACTACCTGAAGTAGACGGCGGTCTCGATCTCGCTTTCCGCGTGGATTAAGATGCCTAGCCATGCGAGCAAGACCCGAGCACGACATCCACCTCCACCCCGCCACCGAACGCCGCGAAACGTTCAGGGAAGGCTGCATCCGTTTCACGAGAAGCCACGTCATGAGACGCACGGGCTTGGTGCTGCTTCTGATCGCCGCGAACGTCTTCGGCGCGCCGCAGAAAGCACCCAAGCCGGTGGTTTTCGTCACGAACTATGTCTTCTTGGGCCGGCACGCGCCGTTTTTCGTCGGCCTCGAAAAAGGTTTCTATCGCGATGCGGGCTTCGACATCCGCATCTTGCCGTCGACGGGGAGCGGCTTCGTGATCTCGGCGCTCGAAGGAGGTCAAGCCGATTACGGGATCGCGGAAGCCGCGCCGGTGGTGCAAGCGGTGGCGAAAGGGGCCAAGGTCAAAGCGTTCGGGGTCTTCATGGATAAGAGCACGAGTGGGCTCGCGTCTCTCGAACCCTACCCAACGCTGCAATCCGTCGCGGACCAACCGGTTGCCGCGGCCTTGACCGACAGCGCGCGCGTCATCTTGCCCATCATCTTCGGCCTCGAAGGACTCGACCCGGCGACGCTCGACTGGGTCGCCGCCGATCCGAGCGTCTATTTTCCGCTTCTGTTGCAGGGAAGGGCGCGGCTCATCACCGCTTCGATCGACAGCGACGTCCCGACGCTCCGCTATCGCGCTCGAGGCAAGACCATCTATTTCTCCGCGTTCGCCGACTGGGGCTATGACGTGTACGGCTACTTTCTCGTGGCGCGCGCGGACCACATCGATGCCGCGCCCGATGAGGTGCGGGCGTTCGCCAAGGCCACCGCGAAGTCGGTCCGCTACGCTATCGACCATCCGGAGGAAGCCGCGCGCATTCTCGTCGCCCACAACCCAACGCTCGACCCCGAGCTCATGCTCGCACATTGGCGGCAATCCATCGTCGCCATCGAGACCGCCTATGTCGCCGAGCACGGCTATGGCCACGCGACGCCCGATCGGCTGCAACGCAGTATCGATCTCGTGACGAAAGCTTTCGGGCTCGAAAAGGCGTTGACGCCAGACGATATCTTCGCCGACGGCTTCATGCCCCGCTAGGGCTCCGTCAATAACTGGAAACCCCTCTCTCACTAGGACTAGGCCAGTCGGCGCAGCTTGATGCGTTGATGCGGTTTCGTTATGCTGTGCATATGAGAACCACGATTTCCCTGGAGGATCGTCTCGCGGATCAGGTTCGGCGCAGAGCGGAGGAGGAGGGCTTGAGCGTCAGTGCCTTCATTGCCAGGACGCTCGACGATGCTCTGAAGCAGACGGCTCCCCGGACGTCCCCTCCCTTCCGGCTGGTCACGGTGAAGGGGGACGGGCTTCACCCCGAAATCGACCTCGATCGCCCGAGAGCCCTTGTCGCCGAGGACGATGAGGCGATCTTTGCCAGGCAGCCGCCCAAGCGCTGATGCTCCTTCCCGACGTGAATGTCTTGATCTACGCCCATCGGGAGGACTCGACTTCGGATCATCCACGGTACGCGGAATGGCTGACCCAGCTCGCCACCGGGCCACAGCCGTTCGCCCTTTCTGTGCTCACACTTTCCGGACTCGTCAGAATCGTGACGAACCGACGCATCTTCAAGCGTCCCTCAACGCTGGACGAGGTGTTTGCCTTCACGACAGAGCTCATCCGACGACCCACTGCCCGGGTCGTCGCTCCAGGCCCCGACCATCTCTCGATCTTCGAGCAGCTCTGTCGGGAGTCGGATGCGGCCGGCAAACTGGTCGCCGACGCACAGCACGCCGCAGTGGCGATCGAGCACGGCTGTACGATGGTGACCACAGACTCCGACTTCGACCGCTTTCCCGGACTCCGTTGGCAGCATCCCCTCCGCCCCGCACCCTGAGCTATCTAACTCTAACGTTGCCGCGACGGCCGCCACTCGAGGAAAAGCTTCTCGAAGAGCATCACGGCACTCGTCCCCGCGGACGTGAAGAGCGTGATCGACAATAGGCTCGCGAAGACGAGCGGCGTGTCCAAGTTTGACTGCGCGCTCAATATCAGATAACCGACACCTCGATTGCCGCCGATGAACTCTCCGACGATCGAGCCCACGAGCGCGAGTGGGAAAGCGACCTTCACGGCGTCGCTGAGATAAGGAACGGCGTTCATGAGCCGCACTTTCCAGAAGATGCGCAGCTCCGTCCCACCGAAGAGCCGTGCGAGGTCGAGGATATCGGGCTGGATCTCAGAGAGCCCGGTCGCCGCGTTGACGAAGACCGGAAAGAGCGCGAGCAGAAAGGCGAGGAGGACCTTCGGCTCCGCGCCGAGGCCGAGCCACGTCACCAGAAGCGGGGCTATCGCGATCTTCGGGATGCCGTTGAACGCGGCGAAGAGCGGCAGGATGACGGATTGCAGGGGCTTGACGTAGGTCACGACCAGGGCGAGCGCGACGCCCGCAACGAGCGCCATCACGAGCCCCGCGAGCGTCGTGGCGGCCGTCACCGCCAAGTGCTCCATTTGCACGGGGAGTGTCTGCCAGAACTTTTTAAAAATCACGGAGGGGGCCGGCAGGAGATATTCGGGCATCTCGGCCGCCAATACGCCGTACTCCCAGGCAAGCAGCGCGGCGAGAACAACGGCGAGCGAAAGAGCGAGCTTCAAAGCGCCTCCCGAACGGCGGCGCATAGCTCGACGAAGGCCGGATCCTTCAACGTTCCCACGTCCCGGGGCCGCGCCAGATCGACCGGGACCACGGCCTTGGCGCGTCCCGGCCGCGGCGTCATCACGATGACTTTGTCCGACAGGAGCACGGCCTCGGTGATGCTGTGGGTGACGAAGAGCACGGTGTTCTTGGTCTCCGACCAAATGCGCTGCAGCTCGAAGCCCATCTTCTCACGCGTCATGACGTCGAGCGCCCCGAAAGGCTCGTCCATCAGAAGAAGCGTAGGGTCGAGCAAGAGAGCGCGACAGATCGCGACGCGCTGCTGCATCCCACCGGAGAGCTCGTGCGGATAGTTGTGCTCGAAGCCGTCGAGTCCGGTGAGGACTATGAGCTCCTTGGCGCGTTCGCGAAAAGCACCGGGCCGCTTGCCGCGCATCTCCGCGGCGAAGAGCACGTTTGAGAGCGTTCGCCTCCACGGCAGGAGCACGGGCGCCTGAAACACCATGGCCGCGTTTCGGACCGGCCCATCGACCGTTTCGCCGGAAGCGCGGACCATCCCCGAGCTCGGGCGCTCGAGGCCCGCGACGATCCGCAAGGTCGTGGACTTGCCGCAGCCGCTCGGCCCGACGAGTGCAACAAACTCGTTCGCGTCGACTTCGAAGGACAGCCCGTCGATCGCGATCTGTCGCGCGAACGTTTTCTGCAAGGAGCGGACGCTGATGGCCGTCGGCATCGCGCGCGCCTCCCCTCAGCCTCGCCTTAGGCTCGCGAGGCGTAGTCGGTGCGGAGACGTCTTCGCATGACCTTGTTGGACGCGGTGCGAGGGACGGACTCGGTGATGACGACGTCGTGGATTTTGAAGAGGGGGTTCAAATGTTCGGCGATTCGCTTGGCCAGCTCGCTCTTCAAGTCGGCCGGCACGATCTCCTGCTCGACAACGACATAGAGCACGAGTCGATCCGCGCCCTCGCCGCCAGGCTGGACCGCGATGGCAGCGCTCTCATAGACGGACGGGTGGTCGTCGACGACGCGCTCGATCTCGAGCGAGCCTACCTTGATGCCACCGAGGTTCATCGTATCGTCGGCGCGGCCTTGCGCCTTGAAGCAGCCTTTCGCGAGGCGCGCGAGCTGGTCGCCGTGGCGGCGAAGCGCTTCGCCGGCCGGCCCGGAAGGACAGCCTTCGTAGTACACGGCGTGGTGATCTTTGTTCAAGAGCTCTTGGGACAGGCCTATGGATGGAGGGACGAGGAAACTCTCCCCGGTCTCGCCTTCGAGAACGACCTTTCCTTCGTCGTCGAGAACCAAGACCTCGATACCGAGCGCCGGGGTCGTGAACGTCGACGGTGAAGCGTTGTGCAGCACGGTACCGGCGAGATGGCCGCCGCCGATCTCGGTGCCGCCGAGATATTCGATGACGGGCACCCGGTAGTCGGCGCGACTCATGAGCCACAAATAGTCCTCGGTGTTGGAGGCTTCACCCGTCGAGGTAAACACACGGAGCTTTGGCCAATCACCCGGCGATACGCTCTCGCGCGCACGCCAGTTGCGCACCATCGCGGGCACGACACCGAGCATCGTAGCGCCGGCATCGCGCACGAATCGGGTGAACCCCTCTCCCGCGGGGGCGCCTTCGTAGAGTGCCATCGTCGCCCGGTTCAGGAGACTCGCGTAAATGAGCCACGGTCCCATCATCCATCCGATGTTCGTTGGCCAGCACAAAACGTCGCCGCTATGAACGTCCTGATGAAAATGCGCGTCCATCGCGCTCTTTATGGGCGTGAGCTCGCTCCAAGGTATCGCTTTGGGGGTACCCGTGGTGCCCGATGAGAAGAGCACGTTCGTCACATGATCGGGGTCCGACAGAAAGCCAGGCGTCTCGGTCCGTTCGGATAGAAAATCGCTCCAAGCCAGATCGCGAGGCTCGAGCTTACCCGCCTCGACCTCAACCACGACGGCGAAGGGACGCGCTTCGAGCTGCTCGATAGCGGCCCGGACTTTGGGATAGAGCGCAATCTTGCGTCCGGCGCGCTCATAGCTCGCGACCGTCACGACGGCCCGGGCAGCGGCAATCTCCATTCGGCTCGCGAGCTCCTCGGACGAGAAACTATCCGCTATCGACACGACACGGCAACCGGACCTGACCGTTCCGAGATAGGCAACTACGCATTCGGGCGTCATCGGCATGTAGAGGGCGACGCTGTCGCCCGGCTCGAGCCCGTGCTCCGCCAGTCCGTTTGCAAACTGGTTCACACGCTCTTCGAGCTCATGGTAGCTCAGCCGTTCGACGGTTCCGTCCTCCTCGCGCCCGTAGAGGATCGCGGAAGTCTCTTCCGGAGCTTGGAAGCAACTTCGCGTGATCTCGAGCGTTGCGCCCGCAAACCAACGAGGATGCTCGGGGCCGTCCGAAAGGTCGAGGACCATGTCCGCGTTCTTCTCGAAGAGGATCCCGAGCCGGGCAACGACCCGCTCCCAAAACTCCCCGCGATGATCGAGGGTGTATCGATGGAGCGCCTTGTAATCATCGAGACCCAGCTCGGACGCAAAAGACGACAAGTTCGAACGCTCCTGGGTCGCCGCACTCGGCCACCATGCGGGAGGCGGCCCATCCTCGGTTGGCCAATCACGATAAGCGCTCTTGAACGTGTTCCAATGTTCCGAAAAAGGCAGGCTCTCACCGCCTTGGACGCGCTCGACGAAGCGCCTCCATCTTTGCTCGCCCGCTCGCGGTCGGTTATTCATCTAAAAGACTTCGAGGAGGAGAAGCTCGGCCGAAAGAGACGGTCGGTCGGAAAGAAAGGGAGGGAGGATTCCCGACCGCCGCAACTGAGAGCCGATGGCTTAACCGCTGTTACCTGATTAAGATTTCCCCCTTCTCAGAAAAGTCGGGACGTCGAGGTCTTCTCCGTCCACTGTTTCAACGGTGTCGAAATCGAGGTCGGCAGCGAGGTTTTGCGCACCTTTGCGATAGAACTCCTCACTTCCAGCGGCGATTTTTTCCTTCGGCGGCTTGTAGTTTTGGATATCGACCGGCGTCACCGTCTGCCGCCGACGGCTACTTTCGTGACGGTTGAAGCCTGTCGCGATGACGGTGACCTTGATCTTGCCGGTCATCTTCGGATCGACAACAGCACCGAAGATGATGTTCGCATCGACGTCGGCCGCTTCGTAGATTATCGAGGATGCGTCGTTCACTTCGAGAAGGCTCATATCTTCGCCTCCAGTAATGTTGATGATGACGCCCTTGGCGCCGTCGACCGAAGCGTCCTCGAGGAGCGGGCTGCTGATGGCCATCTTGGCGGCATCTTCCGCACGCTTCTCGCCTTCCGCGATACCCGTTCCCATCACGGCGTCGCCCATACCGCGCATGATGGTGCGCACATCGGCGAAGTCCAGATTGATGAGACCCGGCACCGTGATCAGATCGGAGATGCCTTGAACGGCTTGACGCAGCACATCGTCGGCCTTGCTGAACGCGTCCGAGAGCGATGTCGTGCGCTCGACGGTCTGCAGCAAACGATCGTTCGGGATCGAGATGAGCGTATCCACCTGCTCCCGTAGCTCGCGTACGCCTTCTTCCGCTTGCTGCTGCCGGCGGCGCCCCTCGAAGGTGAAGGGCTTGGTGACAACGGCAACCGTGAGCGCCCCGAGCTCGCTCGCGAGAGAAGCGACGATCGGGGCACCCCCCGTGCCCGTGCCCCCGCCGAGCCCGGCGGTGATGAACACCATGTCCGCGCCCTCAATGGCTTCGATAATTTTCTCGGTATCCTCGAGCGCGGCCTGCCGGCCGATCTCGGGATCCGCGCCGCAGCCGAGTCCTTTGGTGAGCTTCGCACCGAGCGTGATTTTGTCGGGCGCACGGCTCGCTGCAAGCGATTGCTGATCGGTGTTCGCCGCCAGAAACTCCACGCCTGCAATTCTTGATTCGATCATTCGATTGACGGCGTTGCTCCCGCCGCCTCCGACCCCGATGACTTTGATGCGGGCTTTGGTCTCGGTACTGTCATCTAAAGACACCCGCGGAGCGGGGTTGTCTTCTTCGAAACGAATCCTCATGGTTCCCTCCCTTGCTCTGTCACTGCTTCAACCTCCTGAAATAGAAACGTTCACCAAACGGCGGAACCGTTCCCAAAATTTCCACCACGGACCCGAAGCGCTCGATGGGATCAGCTTGTTGCTCCGGATATGGTGGGCGTAGAGCACGAGCCCTACCGCGGTGGCGTAAGACGGATTGGCCACGACATCGACGAGGCCTCCGACACCGCTCGGCGTGCCGCAACGGATCGGCATGTCGAAAATACGATCGGCGACCTCGGGGAGCCCCTCGAGCGCCGCGCTCCCTCCCGTAAAAACGATCCCCGAGTTCAAGACACGCTCATAGCCCGCACGTTGGATTTCTTCGTAGACGAGGTGGCAAATCTCCTCGGCCCGCGGTTGGAGGATGTCAGAGAGAAGCTGCCGCCCGAGTATGCGTGCTTTGCGCCCGCCGACGCTGGGCACTTCGATCGTGTCCTCGTCCGAGACCATCGTGGCGAGACAGCACCCATATTTCTTCTTGATCTTCTCGGCCTCGGCGATCGGCGTCCTGAGACCCACGGCGACATCGTTCGTGAAGTGGTCGCCACCTATCGGGAGAACCGACGTGTGCCAAATCGTGCCTTTGTCGAAAATCGCGAGATCCGTCGTGCCGCCGCCGATGTCGACGAGCGCCACCCCTAGCTCCTTCTCATCCGGCGTCAATACGGCTTCGGCGGCCGCGAGCTGCTCGAGCACGGTCTCCGTCACCTCCATCCCGGCGCGGTTCACGCAGGTCACGATGTTCTGCGTCGCCGTCGTCCCGGACGTGATGATGTGGACGTTCGCCTCGAGACGCGATCCCGTCATCCCCGTTGGATCATTGATACCGTCATGGCCGTCGACGACGAATTCCTGCGGGAGCACATGAACGATCTCGCGATCATTGGGAAGAGAGATCGCTTTCGCGGCATCGATGGCACGAAAGACGTCTTCCCGCGTGATCTCTCGATTCTTGTTCGTTATAGCAACGACGGCTCGGCTGTTGAAGCCTTTGATGTGACTGCCCGCGAGGCCGACATGCGCGCGCTCGATCTCGACACCGGCCATGAGCTCGGCCTCGTCCACCACCCGCTTGATGGAATCCACTGTCTGCTCGAGGTTTATGACCATCCCTTTGCGCAGTCCTTTGGATCCGGTGGAGCCGATACCGATGATGTCGATGCGCCCCTCTTCTGTAACTTCGGCGACGATAGCCGTGACCTTCGTCGTGCCGATGTCGAGGCCTACGATGTATTTGTCTCGTTTGCTCAGAATGACGCACCTCCGGGGACGAATGTGGCCGCGGTATAAATCCCGCGTCCGTTGAATCCTTTGGCTCCCGCGACGTCTCTCAGCCGCAGATAAATCCTTCCGTCGAATCTCAAATCGACAGCGTCGAGCGCGTTGTAGCGCTTCTGTAACCCGTCCAAGAGCGGGACGAGCCTCTCGAGGCGCTCGACCATCGTCGCGCTGTTCACGAGGAACGTGACCGCCGGCTCCCGAAGTCGAACGGTCACCGAGCGTTCGCCCTCGGAGACGTCGAGCTCCGAGACCAGAGCCGAAAGCGATTCCCGCTCCATGAGCGCCGCCGCCATTCGCCCTGCAAGTGCGGCCCGTGCGGGGACGACACCATCGACGTCCCGCAGACCGCGTATCAGCACGAGCTTTTCGATGTTGTAATGCGGCGCTAGCTCGTCGAGCATCGTACCGTCTGCAGCCAAGAGATAGAGCTCGCCCAAGACCGCGACCGCGACCGGTGAGCGCTCCGCGATCCGGAGCGTCAGCGTTCGCGGCAATACCCGCTCGATCTCGACTTCGCGCACCCAAGCAGAGCGAAGGAGTCTCTCTCGCACGACTTCGAGATCGAGCGTCAGAATATTGGCGCCTTCGGAGAGCTCGAGCAGCTCCAGGATCTCGCCATCCGAAAGCTGCTCGTTGCCTAGAACGAGCACACGGGCCACGGCGAGCTCGGGTGCCTGTCCCGCGATCGTCACCGTCCAGACGAAAGCGGCGGCGAGCCCGAGGAAAGCTGCGAGCAAAGCGAACCACCGGAGCACGAGACCGCGGAGCCGGCGCCCCGGGCGAACACGTTGCCTCCTGCCGCGGAGAAAGCGCTCGGGTGGGGACGGCGTCCTTTTCAGTTCCACGTCATGATCTCCGTCTCGAGCTCGACCGACAACTCTTTTCGTACGCGTGTTCTTACGATGTCGATGAGATCGAGAATCTCCGATGCCCGGGCCGCGCCGTCATGCACGATGAAGTTCGCATGCACCTCGGAGATGCGCGCTTCCCCGAGGCGGAATCCTTTGAGCCCGAGCTCGTCGAGGAGCTTTCCCGCCGAGGCGCCTTCCGGGTTCTTGAAAATGCATCCGGAGCTCTTGACACCGACGGGCTGCGTCTCCTTGCGGAAGCGCATATGCTTATCCATGTCGGCGCGGACGGCCCGCGGCTCATCTTCGGCGAGCACGAGCCGCACATGCGCAACGATCAAGTCTCGGCCGAAGGAAGACGCGCGGTAGCGAAAATCGATCGCGTCCCCGGCGAGCGTCAAAGGTCCCCTGCTGAGCGAAACGGCGACTACCTCATGGACGAGGGGCCCAATCGAGAATTGGTAGGCCCCCGCATTCATCGTCAACACGCCGCCGAGAGAGCCTGGAATACCGACGCCGGCTTCGAGTCCACGCAAGCCTTTTGCGGTGGCTTTGCGCACGAGCGTCGGGAAGTGTACACCCGCCCCGGCTTGCACCAGGCCACCTTCCTCGAAGCGAATCTCGTCGAGCGCTCGCGTGTGCAACACGATGCCGCGGACCCCCGCGTCGCTCACGAGCACGTTGCTACCCGCGCCGAGAACGCGTACCGGCACGTCCTCCGCCCGCGCTAGGTCGAGGACCGCGCTCAACTCCTCCACCGTGCGGGGACGAACCAATAGCTCGGCGGGCCCGCCGATCCGAATGGTCGTATAGCGCGCAAGCTTTTCTTCATGGAAGCAAGGGATCTCCCGTGCTTCGAGCTCACGCGCAATCCTGTTAGGCCCGCCCACGCACAACCTCCGCAAGCTTGTCCGATACGGTCGTCACGCTTCCCGCTCCGAGCGTCAGGACGAGATCGCCTTCCTCGAGCGTGTCGCGGAGCGCCTCCGGCACATCGTCGATCTCGGAAACGAAGCGCACGTGCCGGTGGCCGTGCTCCTTGATCCCTTCAGCAAGTCGCTCCCCGCTCACTCCCGGCCGAGGCTCCTCGCCCGCCGGATAGATTTCCGTGACGACGAGCAAGTCCGCTTGATGAAAAGCTCGGCAAAACTCTTCGAAGAGAGCCTCGACACGCGAAAAGCGGTGAGGCTGAAAGATGACCACGGTGCGCCGTGCGAAGGCGTCCTTTGCTGTCGCGAGCGTCGCGCGAATCTCCGTGGGGTGGTGCCCGTAATCATCGACAACGAGAATCCCCGCCGCGTCGGCCTTCACTTGAAAACGACGGTCCACGCCCGAAAAAGATTCGAGCCCGGAGCGGATTTGGTCGAGCTCGAGGCCGAGCTCGAGACCGACGCCGATCGCGGCCAGACTGTTCAAGACATTCATACGTCCCGGAATCTGCAGGCGCACCTCACCGACGGACTGCCCGGAGAGCTTCAGCTCGAAACGCGAGCGCGCGCCTTCGAGCCGGACGTCTTGTGCCGAGATATCGGCCTGTGAAGAAAATCCATAGGTCACGTGACGGCGGCGAATCCTCGGCAAAATGTCCTGCACCCGCTCCTCGTCGAGGCAGAGAATGGAGGCGCCGTAAAAAGGCACTTGGTTCACGAAGTCGACGAAGGCCGTTTCGAGATCGTCCATGTCTCGATAGGTTTCCATGTGCTCGTAATCGATCCCGGTGACGATGGCGAGAACGGGAGACAATTGCAGGAAGCTTCGGTCCGATTCGTCCGCCTCGACCACCATGAGATCGGAGCCCCCCAGCTTCGCGTTTCCGCCGAGCGCCGCGATGCGCCCGCCAATGACCATCGTGGGGTCGAGGCCGGCGCTGTCGAGAAGCACGGCCACCATCGACGTAGTCGTCGTCTTCCCGTGCGAGCCCGCGACCGCGATGCCGTATTTGAGTCGCATGAGCTCCGCGAGCATTTCGGCCCGAGGAATAATCGGGATTTGCAGCTTTGTTGCTTCCACCACTTCCGGGTTGTCGTCACGCACCGCGGAGGAAATGACGACTACATCCACATCTTGCACGTGCTCGACACGGTGAGAGGCGCCCACTTTCGCTCCGAGCTTCGTGAGCCGCTCGGTCGACGGTGAGCTCTTCAGATCACTACCGCTCACGCTATAGCCGAGGTTCAGAAGCACTTCGGCGATACCGCTCATGCCTATTCCGCCGATGCCCACGAAGTGAACCCGCGTCTTTTTCGAGAAAAGAGCGCTCACGACAGCGCTCCTTCAGAAAGCCCGACGAGCCGTTCGGCAACTCTCTCGGCGGCGTCCGGCCTCGCGAGCGCCCGCGCGGCCGCCGCCATCACGAGACGCTTTTCCGGAGCGCCCAAGAGACTCACGAGCTCCTGCGTCAGCCGTTCGGGCGTGAGCTCGCTCTGCAAAATGCTGCGCGCGGCGCCAGAACGCTCGAGTAAGCTCGCGTTCGCCTCTTGATGGCCGCCGGCGAGAGGCAGCGGCACGAGCAATGCAGGACGGCCGCAAGCCGCGAGCTCCGCGCAGGTCGTCGCACCCGCGCGCGAGACCACGAGGTCGCTCGTCGCATAAGCTTCGTCCATCGCATCGATATAGGGAGTCACGTGCCCATTCACCGGAGAATCTTCATAGGCTCTTCGCACGCGCTCGAAATCGCTCGGTCCCGTCTGGTGCACAACGTGGAGCCGCTCGGAAACGCCCGCGAGAAGGGGCAAGCTGTCGGTCATGGCGCGATTCAATATCGAAGAGCCCTGGCTACCGCCAAAAAGCAGCACGCGCATGACAGGCCCTTGTGCTTCTTCTGTGAGCGGCGCGACGTCGACGATCTCCTGCCGCACTGGATTTCCGGTGACGACAGCCTTCGAGCCGAAGTGGCGGGACGTTTGCTTCCACGCGACGGCCGCTTCGTCAACGAACGGACCGAGCCACTTATTCGCGAGCCCGGGCTCGGCATTCGGCTCGAGGATCAACGTGGGTATCCCGCGAAGTGCCGCTGTCAAGAGTACGGTTCCCGAGACATAAGCGCCGAGACCCATGACGACGCTCGGTCGTAGCTTCTTCAATATCCGTCTCGCGTCGATCATTCCTTGCAAGAGGCCGAGAATCCCCTTTATCTTCTTCAAGCTCAACAGAGAGCCGCCCCTTAGCGGCTGTGCCCGCACATATTCGAGCGGGTATCCCGCCTTCGGTACGATCCGTGATTCGAGGCCTCGTTCGGTGCCGATGAACGTGACGCGGGCGCCTTCGAGCAAATCACAAAATCGCTCCGCGACCGCAAGGGCGGGATAGAGATGGCCACCGGTTCCTCCCGCCGCAACCACCAAATGCTCATCGCGCATGCTGAGACACCGATAGGAGAAGCCCGACCGCGATCATGCTCGTTACGAGCGAGGTGCCGCCGGAGGAGATGAACGGAAGAGTAAGCCCGGTCGTCGGGAGCATGCCGAGCGTCACGCCTATGTTGATGAGCGCTTGCCCGACAAGAAGCATCGTGAGCCCGGTCGCGACGAGCGAGCCGAATCGATCCGTTGCACGGCTCGCGATAACGAGACCACGCCAGAGAAGCACGCAAAACGCGGCGACGACACCGAGCGCGCCGATGAGGCCGAGCTCTTCACCGATCACGGCGAAGATGAAATCCGAATGAGGCTCGGGAAGATAGAAGAGCTTCTGCTGGCTCCTCATGTAGCCCGCGCCGAAAAGTCCGCCAGAGCCCACCGCAATGAGTGATTGGATGATCTGAAAGCCTTTTCCGAGCGGATCGCGAAACGGGTCGAGAAAGATCAGAAGCCGCTCGCGCCGATAATCCTCGCTCAGCACGAGCCAGAAAAGCACGGGCCCCGATACGGCCGCGAGCCAGGCGAGTTTTTGAACGGGAACCCCGGCCGCGAAGAAAAGACACGCAGAGATGAAGACGAGAATAAAGGAGGTACTGTAATCGGGCTCGATCAGCACGAGAAAAGCGAGAAAGCCCGTGGTCAAGAGTGAGGGCAACCAGCCGGAAACGAACTCGTTCAAGCGCTCGAAACGGCGGTCGAGTTCATAAGCGAGAGCGATAACGAGCGTGAGCTTCGCGAGCTCGGACGGTTGGAACGACAGAAGGCCGACGCGAATCCAGCGATGAGCGTTCTTGAGGGGCGGCGTGAACAGCACCCCAACGAGAAGGACCACCACGGCCGCGAGCAGCCCATAGATAACGACTGGATGTTTGAGCGTGCGATAGTCGAACCGCGTCAGCGCGAGCATCAGAAGAAGCCCAACGCAAGCCCACATGGACTGCTTGACGAGAAAAAAGTGCGAGCTCCGATGCGCATCATGTGCTACGACCGCCGAAGCGCTGTAAAGCATGACGAGCCCAAACGAAACGAGACAAACCGTCGCCACAAACAGCGTCCGATCCGGCGAAAGCTTCACCGCCAAGGCAGTCCTCCGAGGGTAGCCGGTAGCCGATAGCCGGTAGCGAAAGCGAGCGCCATGACTAAGATTCCGCCTGCAACTGATGAACGATCTGGCGGAATCGCTCCCCGCGCTCCCGGTAATCCACAAACATGTCGAAGCTCGAGCCCGCAGGTGAGAGCAGCACGACATCCCCTTGCTCGGTTTGGCGGTGGGCGTCGCGCACCGCCGATTCCAAGTCCTGGCAGAGCTTTACCGTGGTCACCTCATCGAGCGCGTCTTTCACGAGCTCGCGACTCTCTCCGATGGCGAAAGCAAGCTTGACGCGTCGCGAAACGACGTCGCGCAGATCGCGGAAATCTCCGCCTTTGAACCGCCCACCAAGGATCAGCACGATCGGCCGGTCGAAGCTTTCGAGCGCGGCCCGTACCGCTTGGATGTTGGTCGCTTTGGAGTCGTTGTAAAAGCTGACACCACCCAGCTCGCCGACTTTTTCGAGCGCGTGCGCCAGTCCCTCAAATTGCTCGAGTGCGTCTTCGATGGCTTCGCCCGAGACGCCGAGAAGGGACGCGGCCGCCGAGGCGGCCATCGCGTTCGAGCGGTTATGCGCACCCGGCACTGTGAACTCTTCGAGCGAAGCAAGAGCGGTCGTCTCACCGTTCTCGTGCCGGACGATCCACGGCCCTTCTTTGTGCACGTGTGGGTAGAGATCACCGAGACAATCCAGGTCGAAATATAACTTCTTGGACTTTGCTTTTCGCGCCATATCAACCGTCACCGGATTTCCGCCGAAGACGACGGCCCAGTCGTCCTCGCGCTGATTCTCGAAAATGCGCGCTTTGGCCTTCACGTAATCTAAAAAGCTCGGATGCCAATCGAGATGGTCGGGACTTACGTCGAGCAGCACGGCAACGTCCGCCCGAAAATTGTCGATCGTCGCGAGTTGAAAGCTCGAGGCTTCGATGACGAAGACGGTCGCATCGGTAGCGCTCGCGAGCTCGGCGGTGAGAGGAGCGCCGATATTCCCCGCAAGCCTCACGTCTCGTCCAGCAGCCACAAACATCGCATGCAACAAGGTTGCGGTCGTGGACTTTCCTTTCGTGCCCGTGACCGCGACGATGGGTCCAGACACCTCCCGAAATCCAAGCTCGAGCTCTCCCCATATCGGGATCGATTGCCGCCGCGCTTCGACGAGAACCGCCAAATCCAATGGAATTCCAGGGCTCGTGACGACCAGGTCGACATGAGTTGCGAGCTCGGGAGGCTGCGCGCCGAGAACGAGCTGCACTCCGATCTTCTCGAGCGCAACCGCAGCCGAATCGAGCTCCTCGCGACGACGTCGATCGTTCGCCACGATCGTGGCGCCTTGCGAGCTTAAAAAGGCGCAGGCGGCGAGACCGCTCCGGCCGAGCCCGATGACCAGGACCCGCCGATTTCGGTAGTCTTCGCGCATGAGAGATCAACCTGTTCCTCCTCACCTCAGCTTCAACGTCGTCAAGCTCGCGAGAGCGAAAATGATTCCGAGAATCCAGAACCGGATGATGATCTTCGGCTCGCTCCAGCCGGCGAGCTCGAAGTGGTGATGAAGAGGCGCCATGCGAAACACGCGCTGGCCGGTGAGCTTGAACGAGGCGACTTGGATGATCACCGAGAGAGCTTCCATCACGAAGACCCCACCCACGAGCACGAGAAGAAGCTCTTGCTTGATGAGAAGCGCGACCGTGCCAATGGCGCTTCCAAGCGCCAGCGAGCCAACATCGCCCATGAACATCTGTGCGGGATAGCAGTTGAACCACAAAAACCCGAGGCTTGCGCCGACCATCGCGCCACCGAAGATGGTGAGCTCCCAGATGCCCGGAATTTGGATCAAATCGAGATAGGCAGAAAACTGGGCGTGCCCGGTGACATAAGTGAGAACGGTAAAGGCGGCCGCGGCAATGAGCACCGTTCCGATGGCGAGCCCGTCGAGGCCATCCGTCAGATTCACCGCGTTGCTGGAGCCGACGATGACGAGTATCGCGAAGGGAATGAATAGCCAGGACAGCTCGGGGCGCAGTTCTTTGAAGAAGGGAAAGAGAAGCGCCGTGCTGTAATCCCCTTGACGCGACATATTGAAGAGCACGAGCCCGATCACGAGAGCGCAACTGGTCTGCAGCAGAAGCTTGGTGCGCGCCGACAATCCTTTGGACTGCTTGCGCACGATTTTGAGATAGTCGTCCGAGAAACCGATGAGCCCGAAAGCGATCGTCGTTAGAAGCGCGATCCAAACGAACACGTTGGTCAAGTTCGCCCACAGAAGCGTCGGCACGACGATGGCGGTGAGAATGAGCGCGCCGCCCATGGTAGGGGTCCCCGCCTTGGAACGATGAGTCTCGGGGCCCTCTTGGCGAATGTGCTGGCCGATCTGGAACTGCCGGAGGCGCGCGATGAGCCACGGCCCGAGCAAGAAGGAGATCGCGAGCGCCGTCAAGGTCGCCGATGCCGTGCGGAACGTGACGTATCGAAAAACGTTGAAGAACGAGTAGTCGGTATATAGCGGGTAGAGGAGATGGTAGAGCATCAGCGCGTCTCCTCCATTTTTTTATGGACATTCTCGATGGCTTTTTCGAGGCCGATACCGCGCGAGGCCTTGAACAAGACGACGTCGTTCTCGCGCAGATGTGGCGCGAGCTCGCGGCCGACCGCGGCGGCGTCCGCATAAGCCAAAAGATTCGCGTCGGCCATCCCCGCCTCCCGCGCCGCGTCCACGATGACGCCGCCAAGAGGACCCACACCCACGACGAGGCCGAGCCTCCTCGCGGCAATATCGCGACCGATCTCGCGATGAAACGTTTCCGCCCGCGGTCCGAGCTCCAGCATGTCGCCGACCACCGCGACACGGCGCCCCCCATCCTCCTCGGCCAACGCCGCGATGGCGCAGGCGAGCGCCTGTGGGCTCGAATTGTAGGTTTCGTCGATAACGAGCACGCCGGCCGGAAGCGACAGACGCTCTCCGCGATGGCGCGCGGGTGCGAGCGTTCTGAGCGCGGCCGCGGCACGATCGAGAGGGACGTCGAGAGCACGCGCCGCCGCTAGCCCGGCGAGCAAGTTGTAGATGTTGTGCCGTCCACGGAGCGACGACGCGACTTCGACGCTGCGCTCACCCTCTCGTGCGAGGAAGCGCAGTCCATCAGCGGTCGTTCGAATCTCGCGCGCTTCGAGATCCGCGGAGGCCTCGATGGCGAAGGAAAGCTTTACTCCAGCGAATTTTCGAGCCTGCTCGAGCACGAGCGGATCGTCCGCGTTGACGACGGCCACCGCGTCCTCCGCAAGGCCGACCAGAAGCTCGCCTTTGGCTTCCGCAATCGCTGCGACCGACGGGAAGAACTCGAGATGAACGGCGCCCACATTCGTGAGCACTCCCACATCGGGCTCGGCGATCTCGGTGAGCCTCGCGATCTCTCCGGGCTCCGACATCCCCATCTCGAGCACCGCGACGTCCTCGTCTCGTAGCTTCAGCAAAGAGAGCGGAAGCCCGAAGAGGTTGTTGAAGTTCCCCTCGGATTTGAGAACGCTATGCGCGGCTCCGATGGCCGTGGCAGCCGCATCTTTCGTCGTGGTCTTGCCCATGCTGCCGGTAATGGCCACGACGCGCGCGCCAGAGCTTCGACGGACGCCATGGGCAAGCTCTTGGAGAGCTTTCGACGTATCAGCGACGCGGACATAAAAGGCTCGCAACAGGTCATCTGGCGCTAGCGTCTCAGAGACGACGACGCCTGCCGCACCGCGCTCGAGCGCGCTCGCGACGAATCGGTGGCCGTCATGATGGGGGCCGCGGATCGCGATGAATAGCTCGCCCGGCGAAACCGTGCGGCTATCGATGGAGACGCCTCCTATTTCCGCGTCGCCCACGCCCGAGAGGAGCTCGCCGCCGGTCAAGCGCGCGACCTCTTTCGCCGAAAGTTTCACGATTCCGAGTCCTCATCGGGGGCGGAGACACCGTTCGCAATCTGTCGAACCACCTCGCGATCATCGAAAGATAACGCCTCGTCCTTGACGATCTGATAGGACTCGTGCCCCTTACCCGCGATCACGACCAAATCGCCGGCATGAGCGCCGGTCATCGCCAACTCGATGGCGCGGCGACGATCCGGCTCGACTTCCACATCGGCGCCCTTGGTGCCGAGCTGAATCTCGTCGATGATGGCGAGCGGGTCTTCGCCGCGCGGGTTGTCCGAGGTCAGAACCACGCGATCGGCGAGCCGGGTAGCCACGTCGCCCATCAAAGGCCGTTTTGTGCGATCCCTCTCCCCCCCGCAACCGAAAACGACCGTGAGCTTCGCGGCGGTCAGAGGGCGTGCCGCTTCGAGAAGCTTGCGCAGAGCGTCATCGGTGTGGGCGTAGTCGACGACGACATCGAAGGGTTTTTGAACCGCCACCCTCTCGAATCGCCCGGGGGCTCCAATCACCTCGTTCAACGTCTCGAGCACGCGCGCGGTCTCGAAGCCGAGCGCGCGCACTGCCGCGAAAGCAGCCACGAGGTTCAACCCGTTATAGTGCCCAAGAAGAGGACTTTGGATCGTGTGCGCCTCTTCGCCTTCGCTGAATTGCACCTCGATACCCGCAAGCGATGCTTCGATGTCTCGAATCGAGAGATCGGCCGTTTGCGAACGCCCGTAGGTCACGACTTCCATCGGAAGCTCCGCCGCTAAACGCTCGCCATAGGCGTCGTCGATACAAATCACGGCGGTCCCACCCGGGCGCAGATAGCGATTGAAGAGCCGTCGCTTGGCCTCGAAGTAGTGCTCCATGTCACGATGAAAATCAAGGTGATCGCGAGACAAGTTTGTGAAGACCGCGACTTGAAACTCGGTACCTTCGAGACGCGAGAGTGCTAATCCATGAGACGAAACTTCGAGAGCCCCATGGTCACAACCTTTTCGAACCGCCTCTTCGAGGAACGCCTGAATCACCGGAGCTTCGGGTGTCGTATGGCGCGTCGGCCAGCTACGTGCACCGATTTTCGCGACGACCGTCCCCCTCATTGTCGAGGGCGGCGATAGGCGCGAGAGGATTCCGTCGACGAGATAGGCCGTTGTCGTTTTTCCGTTGGTTCCCGTAATGCCCACGAGGTTCATCCGGGCCGCTGGGTTACCGAACGCCTTGGCGGCGAGAATGCCGGCCGCCTGTCGCGCGTTCGGTGTCTGGATCCAGGTAACGTCGTCTCGCTCAGGCTTCTGCTCGCTCACTACCGCCACGGCGCCGCGCTCGATCGCGTCGTCGAGATGAAGGTGCCCGTCGGTCGTCTCACCCCGAATCGCGACGAAGACGAAGCCTTCGAGAACATCCCGCGAGTCCGCCGTGACGCCTCTGACCACCAGCTCCCTCGGACCTTTCACGGTCTGAAGAGGAATGAGGCGCAAAAGCTCCGCGAGCTCGACCTTGCTCTCCTGCCGCTTCTTGCCCACGGGAAAACTCCTTGAAGTCGTTTCGATTTCGATATCAGTCAGTGATTTCATTCCGTTGTACCGGACTACCTCTCCGCGCACTTCCTGCTCTTCCCAACCCCATTCGATCTCCGTCGTAAGAAAACGTCGCCACCGTGACCCCGTCCTCCCACTGAAGCCCAGGCATACCAGGCCCGACCGGAACCGGACTGAGAACGAGTCTCGCTCTCGTTCCGGGCTCGAGGGCATGTCCAGCCCGCGGGACCTGCTCGAGCACAAAGCCCTGGCCTAGGATCTCCGGCACAATGCCGCGCGCCACGAATCGCACAAGACCGTCTCGCGCCGAAAGCCCGATGACATCCGGAGCGCCTCCCGCAGCGTCGCTCAGCGGATCCTTAGGCGTCCACGCCTCGAAAACCGTCTGCTGGCGAAGATTTCGCGCGTTCCTTGCGGGGCCTTGTGCGGTCCCTCCTAGAATAGGCCGCATTTGTGGCCAAACTTTGGCGATGCGGATGGGCGCTTCGTCACTGGGTGGCACCGCGAGATATCGGAGCGCGCGACGCATGATCCGCGCGAAAACCCCCGCGGCCCTCGAGCCCGAGTGATCCCCTTCGGGCGAATCGAGGATGACGAGCGCCGTCAACGCGGGCCTTCCCGCCGGAGCGAAACCGACGAAAGAAGCGATGTAGTCCGTCTTGGAATAGCCACCACGGACGGCCTTCTGAGCGGTTCCCGTTTTGCCCGCCACGACGTAGCTCGGAAGCTTGGCACGTTGCCCGGTGCCACGTTCCACCACGCCCACGAGCAAGTCGGTCAAACGGCGCGCGGTCTCCGTGTCGATGACCCGGCGAACCGGCTCGGGAGAAACGGGTGTTTCGAGACTGCCATCGGCGCCTCCGAGGCCGAGCAAGAGATGCGGACGCATCAAGTAGCCTCCGGCAGCGATCACGTTGGTAGCTGTGACCATCTGAAGCGGCGTCACTCCGATCTCTTGGCCGAAAGATATTGCCGCGAGCGTCACCGGCCCCCAAGTTTTCGACGGGCGAAGGATGCCACGGCTTTCAGCCGGAAGCTCGATGCCTGTCGTCTCTCCGAAACCAAAAGCCCGAATATACTTCTCGAAGCGTTCCTTGCCGAGACGTTGGCCGATCCGGATCATCCCCACATTCGAGGATTGCTCGACCACTTCCCTGAACGTCAAAACATCGAAAGCGTGCGAGTCCCTGATGATGCTGCCGCCCACCCGAATCATCCCGCGGCCGCAATCAATGCGCTCGTCCTCGGTCGTGACGCCTTCTTGAAGCGCGGCCGCCGCGGCGACGAACTTGAATGTCGAGCCGGGCTCATAGACATCCGTAACCGCGCGATTTCTCCAATGTCCTTCGGGATAGTCTCCGTAACGATTAGGGTTGAAGCTAGGAAACGACGCGATAGCAAGAAGCTCACCGGTCTCCGGGCGCATGATGATCGCGATACCGCTCTTCGAGTGGCTCTCGCGGATGGCTTGCTCGAGCTCCGATTCCGCGATGTGTTGCAGGTTCTCGTCGATCGTGAGAAAGGCCGCGCGGCCCGGCCGTGGCTTGGCATCGACGCGGCTCGCCGCGCGCCGGTTGCGCGCATCCGTCCAGATGATGCGGCGTCCAGGCTCGCCGCGGATTTCGTCTTCGAGCGCATATTCGACGCCGCTCATCCCGGTATTGTCGAGGCCGACATATCCGAGAATGTGCGCGGCGAGGCTGCGCTTCGGATAGTAGCGCCGGCTCTCGTTGAGAAAGCCGATGCCCGCCAAGTTGAGGTCACGAATGCAGCGAACCACACGTGGCTTTGCCTTGCGCTCGAGCCACACGAAGCTCCTGTCACCCTCCAGGCGCGCGGAGATTCTCGACAGAGGAAGGGAGAGACAGGTCGAAAGCTGTAGCGAAGCGTCGGTGACGAGCGCACCCTTGAAAGCTTTCGGGACCGCGTAGACCGATTCCACCTCGACGCTGGTCGCGAGCTGGCGCCCGTTGCGATCGAGAATCGTGCCGCGTCGCGCCTCCAGTTTCAGGGTATGCTGGTGCTGAAGCACCGCGCGCTCTTGAAGCGTCTCGCGCATCGTCACCATCAGGTAGAACAAACGCCCGCCTACCAAAACGACGCATATGGACGTCAAAAGGCCAAGGAACAAGAGCCTCATTTGGAACGGCGTGAGGGTGCGGTTCTCGTTCATGGTTTCTTTACTCGGACGCCCTCGGTAACGCCTCGAGCAATGGGCTGCTTTCGTGGGGCACCAGAATCGCCATATGCTCCCGATCGGGATAGACCATGCCGAGCTGCTCCCGAGCAATGCCCTCGATCCGCGCCGGCGCCAGCTCCGTCGCACGCTGCAGCTCGAGATGGCGTGTTTCCTCGAGCAATTCCTCGCGTGTCTGTCTGAGTTCTTCCATGCGATAGCCTATCCGGATCATCTCGAAGTGAGGCCATGCATAAGCAATGATGGCGGCCGTCAGGGCCAGCCCGGTGAGCGCAACCATAAAGAGCTCGCGATGGCGTTTGCGATCGAGCTGGCGCACGAGCTGCTCGTTTCGCACCTCTTTGCTCATGCGAAATTCGACGCGCGTCATGAGACCCTCACGAGCGCACGGAGCTTGGCGCTCCTCGCGCGGGGATTGTCCGCTATCGCCTCGGCGTCCGGAACGACGGGTTTTCTCGTGAGCACGTCATAGCGGATATCGGCGGCCGACGAACGGAACGCGTGTTTCACGGCGCGGTCCTCGAGCGAGTGATACGAGATCACGACCACGCGTCCGCCAGGCCGTAAGCGGCCGGGCGCTTGCTCCAAGAAGAGATCGAGCGCAGCCAGTTCTTGATTGACGGCGATACGAAGCGCTTGAAAAGTGCGGGTCGCGGGATCGATCCCCCGGCGCCTAGGACCGAGAACCGAGACGACGGCGGCGCGGAGCTGTTTCGTTGTGTGGATGGGCCGCCTTTGCACGATGCGGCGCGCAATGGCTCGCGAGCGGCGCTCTTCACCATATTCGTAGAGGAGGTCCGCGAGCTGATCGTCGGGAAGCTGGTTGACGAGATCCGCGGCTGTAAGTCCATCATCGCTATCGAAGCGCATGTCGAGCGCGCCGTCGAGCGTGAAGGAAAACCCTCGATCTGGATCGCCGAGCTGATCGCTCGAAAGCCCCAAGTCAGCGATGATGCCATCGACTTCCTTGGTCCCGTGTTCGTCCAGATGCGCGCCCAGCTCCGCGAAGGAGCCCGAGATGAACCGCAAACGCCCGGCCTCCTCCGCGAGCTTCTTCGAGCTCCGATAGATCGCTGCCCGGTCGCGATCGAAGGCCAAGACCCGGCCGTTGGGGGCGCTCGCACGCAAGATGGCCTCGGTATGGCCACCGCCACCGAGCGTCGCATCGACATAGATGCCGCCGTCTCGTGGATTGAGAAACCGGATGACCTCTCCGAGCAGAACAGGTCTATGTGTCGAGACGTCTCGTTCCATCACAGATTCGCTCTCGGATGCGAACCACGCGCCTACTGCCAGTTTCCCCACGGCCAAACCTTCTCTCTCTGTTCCATGTCAGATGTCGAACTCCGCCATGGCACGTTGATCGTCCTCACCGAACGGCTCACCGCGAATCTGCTCCGCCAGATAGTCGTGATTCCAAACCTCCAAGTGGTCCTGCATTCCCAGTACGTCGACACTTCCCTTCATCTGGGCGGATTCTCGAAGCTGCGCGGGGATGACGAGCCGGCCCTGTTTGTCGAGTGTGGTAGCCTGTCCAAAGAAATGAACACGTTTCAAGAGCTTCTGTTTCGTGGGGTGGAAATCGGGCATCCCGCAGAGCTTTCTCTCGAACTCGGCCCAGGACTCCATGGGGTAAATGCGAACGTTGTCGCCGCTCAAGCTGGTGACGAAAACGTCCAACCCAAAATTCGTCTCGATGAGCTGCAAGAAGCTCGTCGGAATTTTGAGTCGACCCTTTTCATCGACCCGAGCAGGATGATTACCCCGGAGCAATGTAAAGACCTCCCCCCCGGCCCTCGTCGAAACTCCCACCGACCGGCCAGATTTGTTACTTCTCTGCCACTTTATTCCATTTTGATCCACTACGATCCTAAAATAGCCACCACCTTAATGTCAAGAAGCATTTAAAGGGGTTCAGGTCCACCGAGACCCCTATATCTAGCGTAGTGTTTTCCCAACGTTTGGAGTCACGCAGACTCCGATCGTGTTGTAGTAAGATTCGTGAGGTTCCATGAAAGCAGGCATCGTCGGCTTCGACGGAGTAGGAAAGCGCACACTCTTTGCGCTTCTTACCCAAGTCACGGGTGCGGCCACGTCGCGCGTCGAGCAAATGGGCATGCTTCGCATCCCTGACGAAAGGCTCGAGGAGTTAACAAGGCTCCACGAGTCGAGGAAGACAACCGCAGCGACCATCGAGTTCGTTCTCCTTCCGAGCCTCGTCAAAGGCCGCGCCGACAAGCTCGACGTGAGCAGCTTGCGCAATGTCGATGTGCTCGTCCATGTCGTGCGCGCTTTCGAAGAGCCTTCCGTGCCTCACCCCGAAGGCAGCGTCGACGCCGCACGCGACCTCGAGCTCATGGAGCTCGAGCTCACCCTCTCCGATCTCGCCGTGGTGGAAAAACGTTACGAGAAAATGAAAGCGGATACGAAGAAAGGCCGTCCGACAGATGCGCACGAGCTCAAAGCACTCGAGCAGGCCACGAAGGCGCTTTCCGACGGCCGGCCGCTACGCGCCGCACTCTCCGCCGAAGATCGCGACCGGCTTCGAGGCTACGCGCTCTTGACGGCGAAGCCCCTGCTCGCGGTCGTCAATGTCGGCGAGGACGAAGCCAGCGGTTCCGCTCTCACCAAGAAGCTGGGTCTGACCGATTGGGCCGGTGCTCCAGGTTTCGCGCTGACCTACGTCTCGGCGCGCATCGAGAGCGAGATCGCGGAGCTCGGGCCCGAGGACGCCAAGACGTTTCGCGACGATCTAGGCCTCTCCAACGGGATGGCCGAGCGCGTCGTTCGAGCCGCTTTCGATCTGCTCGATGTCATCACCTTCTACACAGCGAGCGACATCGAATCACGAGCCTGGATTATTCCGCGCGATACAAAAGCGGCCAAGGCGGCAGGCACGATCCACAGTGATATGGAACGCGGCTACATTCGAGCCGAAGTGGTGCACTACGATGTTCTCGTCCGCGAAGGCTCTTGGAACGTGTGCCGCGACAAGGGTCTATTGCGCCTCGAAGGAAAAGAATATCCCATCGCCGAAGCGGATGTGGTGTACTTTCGCTTCAACGTTTGAAGGCTGTTAAAAGCGATCAATATTAAGAAAGCGTAACGCAAAGGCGCAAAGTCGCAAAGGCGCAAAGAAGAAAAAGAAGCTGAGAAGCAGAGAGAGTATCTTACGGTTTTTTTTCTTTGCTACTTTGCGTTACGCTTTTCTTATTATTGATCCTTGCGCCTTTTTCTTGTTTTGAGAGCGGACCTAGAGCATGAAGCTGGTTGTTCAGATTCCTTGTTTGAATGAGGCGGGGACGCTTCCGGAGACGCTTGCGGAGATTCCGCGGCATATCGACGGTATCGACGAGATTGAGATTCTGCTGCTCGATGATGGGTCGACGGACGGGTCGGCAGAGGTTGCGCGCCAGCACGGCGTGGATCATGTGGTGCGATCGACTCGGAGCCGGGGTCTTGCGGCGACGTTCAAGGCCGGGATCGATGCGGCGCTCGAGCTTGGGGCGGACATCGTCGTCAATACCGACGGGGACAACCAATATCCTGGTTCGGCCATCACGGCGCTGGTCGGGCCGATATTGCGCGGCGAGGCCGACATGGTGGTCGGCGACCGCCAAGTGGCGAGCGTCGAACATTTTTCCTTCACCAAGAAGAAGCTTCAGGCGCTCGGAAGCTGGGTCGTGCGGCAAGTCTCGGGGACCGACGTGCCCGACACGACGAGCGGCTTTCGCGCTTTTACACGCCAGACGGCGCAGCGTTTGAACCTCGTTTCCGACTACACCTATACGCTCGAGACGATCATCCAGGCGGGTAAAAAAAAGCTCGCTATCGCTTACGTTCCTATCGAAGCGCGCCAAACCCGGCCGAGCCGCCTCATTCGCTCGAACTGGGACTACGTGAAGCGATCGGCTTCGACCATTATCCGCATCTACGCGATGTTCGAGCCGCTCAAATTCTTCAGCTATGTCAGCGCGGCCTTCATCGTGCCCGGCATCGCTCTCGGGCTACGATATCTTTATTTTCGAGAAGTCCTCGGTGAGGGACAAGGCCACGTCCAGTCCGTAGTGCTCGCCGGCGTTCTCCTGATCCTCGGTTTCATGATCTTCCTCATCGGTCTCGTAGCGGATATCAACGCGTCGTCGAGACGGCTCCTCGAAGAAGTGCTCTATCGTCAGCGCGTGCTCGACGACCGGCTAATTGCGGAGGCCAAGAACCGGGAACGAGAGCATCAGGAAACCCATCTATGACGATCGTCGAGCGGACGAGTGTTCTCATCCCCGCCTTCGAAGAAGAAAGCGTCATCGCTAACGTCATCGCCGAGATCCAGAGCCTCGGCAACTGGAAAGAGATCGTCGTCGTCGATGACGGCTCCTCCGACCAGACCGCGGTGCGAGCCGAAAAGGCAGGTGCCAAAGTCGTACGCCACCCCTATAACAAAGGCAACGGCGCCGCGGTCAAGAGTGCTCTGCGCGCCGCCTGCGGGGAGTTCGTCCTGCTGATGGACGCGGACGGACAGCACCCGCCGAAAGAGATCGAAAAACTGATGGCGAAGCTTCCCGAATATGACCTCGCTGTCGGAGCGCGATCTTTCGGCGACCGGGCGACGCTTTCGAGAGGCCTCGGAAACGCCGCGCTCAACCGCTTCGCCACGATGCTCTCGGGCTTCAAGATTCAGGATCTGACTTCCGGTTTTCGCGCGGCGCGGCGCGATCGAATCCGCGAGTTCATCCACTTGTTCCCAAACGGCTTCAGCTATCCGGCTACGAGCACGCTCGCTTTCATCAAAGCCGGCTACAGCGTGTGCTTCGTCCCCATCGAAGGCAAGAAACGCGAGGGCAAGGAAAAGAGCAAGATGCGTCCCTCCCGTGAAGGCTGGCGTTTCGTCATGCTCATCCTGCGAATGATCACGCTCTTCAGCCCTCTCAGGATCTTTTTTCCCATAGCGCTCACGTTCTTCATCGTCGGCGCGGGCTACATGGTCTACACCATCATCGACGAGATGCACGTCACCAATTCGTCGGTGCTTCTATTGACGGGCTCGGCGGTGCTGTTTCTGTTCGGCCTTCTCTCGGAGCAGATCGCGGCGCTTCGCTTCGAGAAGACCCATCGGGACTGAGATGGCCCACCGGCTTCTCCCACGTTCCTGAGACGGACTGTCCTCGCACTTGAAGCTCGAGCGCGCTAGAAGCCGAGCACCAGAAAGAGAAAGAACGGGGCTGACAGGTGCCACAGGCCGATTCTACACGTCGAGCTGCTCGGCCGTAAAGGCGCGCTCCATGATGAAGTTGAAGCGCGCCGAAGGATCCTTCCCCATCAAATCCGAGATGACGCGGTCGGTCCGGAGCGCATCCTCGATGCGAACGCGTTGAAGGCGGCGCGTCTTGGGGTTGAGCGTGGTCTCCCACAGCACTTTGGGCATCATCTCTCCGAGCCCTTTGAAGCGCGTGATATCGATTTTCTTTCCCTTGCCGTGTTTTTCCATGATGCGCGCCCGCGCTACTTCGTCGGCCGCCCAAAACGTCTCTTTGCCGATGTCGATTCGGTACAAGGGCGGCTGCGCGATGTAGATGTGACCGGCGCGGATGAGCTCCGGCATATGCCGATAGATGAAAGTCAAGAGAAGCGTCGTGATGTGATGGCCGTCCGCGTCTGCATCGGCCAGCAGAATCACGCGCTGGTAACGAAGCTTCGACAAATCGAAGCTCTTGCCGAGACCGCACCCGAGCGCTTGAACGAGATCGGCGAGCTCTTTGTTCTCGAGGATTTTCGCGAGCGAGGCCTGCTCGGTATTCAAGACTTTGCCACGAAGCGGCAGCACCGCCTGTCGCGCGCGATCCCGTCCTTGTTTGGCTGAGCCGCCGGCCGAGTCGCCCTCGACGATGAACAGCTCCGTATCCGCCGAGCGGGTAGCAGTGCAGTCGCTGAGCTTTCCTGGAAGCATCAGCCGCGCTGTCGTCGCGCTCTTGCGGGTCACCGCCGCCGAAGCCGCGCGCGAAGCTTCACGCGCTCGACCGGCGAGGATGATGCGCGCGACGATGGCTTCGGCCGCCGAGCGATTGTGGTTGAGCCAGTGCTCGAGCCCGGGCCGCACCGCTGCATCGATATATTGCTGGACTTCAGGATTGTTGAAGCGGTCTTTCGTCTGGCCCTGGAACTGCGGATCGGTCACGAAAACGCTCAGCACCATGACGAGACCTTCGCGTATGTCTTCCGAAGAAAGCGTGACGCCTTTCGGCACGAGCTTGTGCGTTTCGATGTAGTTGCGGATCGCCTTTCCGAGGCCGGAGCGGAGGCCGTTTTCGTGTGAGCCTCCCGAGGCTGTCGGGATACCGTTGACGTGGCTTCTGACGAGCTCGTCGGTCGACTCCGTCCATTGACCGACGAGCTCGATCCGCGTCCCTTGACCGTTCTGCGCGCGCTCGAGCACGAAAGGCGCCTCGTGCACCGGTTTCGCGCGCCGGTCAGAGAGGATGCGGGCGAGATAAGCGCGGATCCCCTCCGAATGCTCGAAGACCGTCTTCGTCTTGTTGACCTCGTCGATGAACGTGATGCGGAGGCCTTTGTGCAGATAGCTCGTGGTCTCGAGCCGCTCGCGGATGGTGTTCGGGTTGAAGCGGGTGTTCGGAAAGATCTTCGGGTCGGGATGAAAGGTGATCTTCGTCCCCGTGCCGCGGCCTGAGCGTTTTTTTTGCAGCTTGGTAACAGGCTTTCCCGCCTTGAACTTCATCTCGTAGACGCTTCCGTCCCGCTTCACAGTGGCAACAAGATGCGACGAGAGCGCGTTCACGACAGAGGCGCCGACACCGTGGAGCCCTCCTGCCGTCTTGTAGTTCTGACCTTCGAACTTACCACCCGCATGCAGCGTCGTGAGGATGACCTCGAGCGCCGACTTTTTTGCGCGCGGGTGTTTGTCGACCGGGATGCCGCGTCCGTCATCCGAAACGGTGACCGAGGAGCCGTCAGCGTGGAGCGTGAGCTGAATCGCGCTCGCATAGCCGTTCATCGCTTCGTCGACGCTATTGTCGAGCACCTCCCAAATGAGATGGTGGAGACCGTGCGATGAAACGCCCCCAATGTACATACCGGGGCGCTTTCGCACCGGCTCGAGGCCTTGAAGAACGGTGATGTCCTTCGCGGTATAAGACGCCATCAGCTTGCGGTCTCCTTGCTCTTTGTAGCTTCTTCGCTCTCGAGCGGCTCAGGAGCCGTCACGTCAGCGGGTACAATCTGCGCGAAGGTTCCGTTCTTGAGAAGCTCACGACCGCGGCCCGCGCGCGACGTTACGCCGTATCGCCCACGGCTGACGATTTTCTTGGCGCCGCGATTCGTCAACATTGTCAAGGCGTCGCTACTTTCGGCCGCGGCGATGAAACCGAGAACGCGGTCTTCTTTTGCGAGCTTGATGAGAATCGTGCCGCGCCCTGGGCCTTCGAGATAGTTCACGTCTTCGGACTTGCAGAGAAGCGCGCGCGCTTTGACCGTCGCGGCGATGATGATCTCGTCCCCATGGATGGGAAGAACACTGACCACTTCTGATCCCGAGCCGAGCCTCGCGAAGCGACGGCCATTGCGCGTGCTCGGCTCGACAAAGTGCTCCAGGCCGAAACGGAGGGCGTAGCCGTCGCTCGCGACCGCGATCGCATGCGTCTCGGGCGCATAGTCGGGATGGGTCTCGTCGACAAAGATGTTCCCGATGACCCTCGGATCCAAGCTGAAGGCGTTGACGATCCGCTCCCCGTCGCGGAGCTTGAAGAGCTTTTGGATTGGTTCTCCGTGGCCCGTAGTGGCAGGAAGGTCGATGATACGCGACGTATAGATCGCGCCGAAGTTCGACACGAAGGCGCAGGTGGCGCGCGTGCTCCCTGCGAAACAGGCCATGACCGAGTCGCCTTCGCGAAGTCGCGTCTTGGCCGGGTCTTTGATCTCGCGCTGGCGCTTCAGCCAGCCATCGGTGGTGACGAGTACGTGGTTGTCCTCGGCGACGATGAAATCGTCCGCGGTAAAGGAAGGTTCGTCTTTTACCGCTTCGATGATCGTGCGCCTCGGATCGGGAGCTCCGTAAGCTTTTCGGATCTCGACGAGCTCCTTGCGCACGAGCTTCCAGCGCGCTTCCTCGTCCTTGAGGAGTTTTCGTATCTCGGTCGCGCGCTTTCTGCGCTCGCCGAGCTCCTTCCGGACCATGAGGATCTCGAGCTTCGCGAGACGATAGAGCTTGAGCTCGAGAATGGCGTCGGTCTGCTCCGCGTCGAGCGGGAACTTGGTCATGATCTTCTTTGCGGCGTCTTGCTTGCCGTTCGAGCGCCGGACCAGGCGCAAGATCTCGTCGAGAGCGTCGAAGACCGTCTCGAAACCTTGGAGGATGTGAATCCGCCGCTTGATAGCTTCGAGCTCGTTCTCGAGTCGGTGGGTGACGACTTCCATCCGGAAGTGAAGGAAGTGCCACAGTAGCTCGCGCAGCTCGAGCCGCGCCGGGCTCCCGACTTCGGGATTCTCGGTCGGGACGAGGCAGGTCAAGTTGATGCTGAAATTTGATTGGAGCGGCGTGTTCTTGTACAGATAAGCGAGGACCTTCTGTTCATCTGCTTCGGCTTTGAGGCTCAGCTCGATGCGCACATCATCCGTCGAGATGTCTTTGACGTCGAGAAGAAGCGGCATCTTCCGCGAAAGAACGACCTCGGCGATGCGCTGGACGAGCTGCGCTTTGTTGACCATGTAAGGGATCGAGGTCACGTAGAGAAACTTGGTGCCACGCTTCGTCTCACCCGGCTCGATCGTGGCGCGCACGCGTATGGTGCCACTGCCACTCGTATAGAAGCGCTTCAACTCCTCGGCATCGTTCAGAATCTGGCCGCCCGTCGGAAAATCCGGACCCTTGATGTAGCGGCACAATTGGTGCGTCGAGAGCTCCCTGTCCTCGAGTTGGGCATCGAGCATCTTCACCAGCGCCGTCATGACCTCGTCGAGGTTGTGCGGCGGGATGTTGGTCGCCATCCCCACAGCGATACCCGTCGCGCCGTTGACTAGAAGCACGGGGATCTTGGTCGGCAGGACCACCGGCTCCTTGCGGGTGTTGTCATAGTTCGGGCGTAGGTGCACCGTGCTCTGTCCGATCTCGCCAAGGATCTCATCGCAGACCCTTGCGAGGCGGCATTCGGTGTAGCGCATAGCCGCTGCGGGATCGCCGTCGAGCGAGCCGAAATTACCGGAGCCTTGGACGAGCGGCAGCCTCGTTGCAAAAGGCTGAGCGATACGTACGAGAGCATCGTAGATAGCGCTGTCGCCATGCGGGTGAAACGAACCCATAACGTCCCCGACGACCTTGGCGCATTTACGAAACTTGGAATCCGCAGTCAAGTGCTGCTGCCACATCGTGTAGAGGATGCGCCGTTGCACCGGCTTCAGCCCGTCGCGCACATCCGGCAGCGCGCGCGACGTAATAACGGACAACGCATAATTCAAATAACGCGTCTCCGCCGCTTCGTGAAGCTCGACCACCGACCCGTCGGCACTGTCGGCACGGTCGAACGTGGCCCCACCACCAGTGGAAGGAACAACGTCATCAAAGGAAAGCTGGTGCGGCCGCCGCACCTCTTCGGCTGTGGAAACGGAGCCCTTCGCTTTGCCGTCGGGTCGAGTGCCTCTAGACGACTTCGCCTTCTTTTTCGTGGACGCTTTCTTGGCTTTCTTCTTCGCCAACGGGCCCGTTGCCTCCTATTTCCAACACTAAGGTAGAGAAAAGAACCCAAAGACGCAAGTAGAGAATGCTTACACCGACAAAATCACCGTTAAAAGAAGAGCAAGAGATCAATGTTGATCTCTTCGAAACGTTGCTAGGAGAAGAGAGCACGGAAGAGCATGAGCGAGCCTATCATCGCGAAGAACACGAGAAAGAGAAACAAGCTGATGCCGGCAAGGAGTGCTATGACGGCTGCGGCTCGTGGACGTGAGAGGGCGCCTACGCATTCGAGCGTGAGGCCGGCAATGACCGCGAGGTAGACGAGCGCAAAGAAACCTAGAAAAGGTCCGATGATCGGAACGGCTTGCACCCACTGGACCGGTGCGGCCAGCCCGAGCGGACGATAGAGAGCGAGAAAGCTCGCCGAGCCTCCGAAGAGTCGCGAGAGGATACTGAGAAGACCGACGAACACGAAAGACAACAACGTCACGAGGATCGGTCCGAAGATGAGCGTTTCGAAACTATAGCGGCCGGCACCGATCGCGAGCCCCGAAACGGCAAAGAAAATCAGTGCAGGGAGGAGCGCGTCTTCATCTTTGGAGACGACGCGAATGGCGTCGGTATCGAGCTGCAAGATTTGGATACTTTGCTGAAGATAGTTACCGAAATCCATGCGCTCGCCTTGCTCCGATTCGGACCGCGTCTGTTCAGCGATCATGAGCCTATTTCTTTCAAGACCGTCACCAGGTTCAGGAGGCCTACACTTACGCCGCCATCGACGAACAGTACTTGCCCCGTAATATAGCTCGCTTCGTCGCTGGCCAGGAAGAGCATCGCTTTTGCGATCTCATCGGGCTCGGCAATCCTGCCGAGCGGAATGCGCTGGAGGAGCTTGGACCGTACGTTGTCAGGGATTCTAGCCACCATCCTTGTATTGGTGAACCCAGGCGCGACCGCGTTGACGCGAACACGTCTCGAGCGTAAGCCGAGAGGCTGCGAATGTCATTCAAGGCAACTTTCGCGCCCTCTTCCGCAAATAACAGCGCGGCGGCGCGCCCGATGCCGGAAGCCGCACCCGTATTAAGGGCCGTTTTGCCCGCAAGACGCATGTCCGAAATCGGCCTCCAAATTTTGGGAAGCCCTATCCTATCAGAAACGTAGGACTCGGCGGCTATGAAAGGTGCGTAAAAGATACACCAGACGCCGATTAGGTGTCTCTTATGCGATACACCTCCTGACCGCGAAGATGCGATAAGCTATTAAACCTTGTCGTAGCTACTATTTGCACGTGCACGGCAAGCTCGCCGCCTGGCATGATAGTTGCTTATAGGGACCCCGGAACGTCAGATACGAATGCAAAAGCAAACAACCCTCAAAGAAATCACCAGCTGCGTCGGGATCGGCCTTCATTCTGGCCGAAGAGTCGAGCTCACGCTCAAGCCAGCACCCGCCGATAGCGGCATCGTCTTTCGACGCGTGGATTTGCCTGACATGCCTGACATGCCTGACATGGATGACATGGCTGACATGCCCGATAGGGACATCCCTGCCACGATGGAGCATCTTTCCCATATCAATCATGCCACGTGCCTCGCGCGGGATAACGTGCGGATCGAGACCGTCGAGCACCTGCTAGCCGCGTTTCGCGCGCTTGGCGTCGACAACGTGATCGTAGAGCTCGACGGCGCCGAAGTACCCATCATGGACGGAAGCGCGGCGGCGTTCATTTATCTCATTCATGAGGCGGGCATTCGAAAACTCACGATGCCTCGTTCCGTCATCAAGCTCAAGAGTCCGATCTCCGTGACGGATGGAGGACGTTTTGTCGCAGCCTATCCTTCGGATAAGTTCAAGGTCAGCTACACGATCAACTTCGCGCACCCTCTTCTCCGGCACCAGGAATATTCGACGGAGATCAACGAAACCAGCTTCATCGAAGAAATCGCTCCCGCACGGACTTTTGGATTTCTGAAGGACGTCGAGCTCATGCGGCAACGGGGCCTCGCCCTGGGTGGCTCGCTCGATAACGCCGTGGTTCTCGGTGAGACCGGTGTTCTGAACAATCCCTTGCGTTTCCCTGACGAGTTCGTACGTCACAAGATTCTCGATTTGCTCGGCGACCTCGTATTGCTCGGCAAACCGCTCCAGGCCCATGTCGTCGCGATGCGCGCCGGCCACGAGCTTCACACGAGACTCGTCAAGGCCATCCTAGAGACACCGGATAGCTGGGAGCTCGTCACGGAGCCCACGCTAGCGCCGTTTGCCCCCAAAGTCGCCCAGCCGCTACTCGCCCGCACGTCCCGCTAACCCCGCCCTTGGTTCCGAAATTCCGGATTTTCCTCTGCGTCCTCTGGTCTCTGCGGTTCAAAACGCTTTCAGGTTTACCTGGCGAGATCTAGATCTAGAAAATAGCCCCCCTAGTCAGGCAATGGAGCCGTAGCGCTCGCTGCCCGAAATGCAAAAAGCAAGGAGAGGTGGGGATAGGAGGAGAGGTGGGGATAAAAGACAGAACAGATCTTTGCTTTATCCCCATATCCCCGTTTTTATCCCCACCTCCCCTTGCTTTTTGCGGCCTCGAAGTCAAAGAGTGGATCTCGAGGCCGCTCCGGTCTCTACCAGTGAAGCCGTAGCGCTGAGCTGGCAGACTAGTGCCGCTCGGGCACTTCCACGAATGCTTTCACGCGTATCGTGTGCACGCGCGCCGGGTCGTTCGACGCCACGGAAACGCTCTTTTCGATGACGCCCTTGTACTTCCGCGTCTCTAGCGTCACTTCGAGCGTCGTGGATTGGCCGGGGTTTAAAACACGTGTCTTCGCGATCGCGGCGGTGCAACCGCAGGAGGTGGAGATGCGACGAATCTCGAGAGGCTCGGTACCGACATTCGACACCGTGAATACGTGCAGCAATTCTTGATTGGGTTTGACACCGCCAAAGTCGTGATCGCTCGGCTCGATCTCCATACGCGGGCCGCTCTTGTCGTTGTTACGTTGCGCCGCAGAAGTTATGGCCGTCGCTGTGGCCGCGACGAGTATCAGAATCCCGACGAGGTGCGGAGCTCGGTCGTGTTTCATAGCTTCGATTCGTTGTCCTCGCCCGCCTGACCACTCAGCTTTTTCATGTAAGCGCTCAGACGTTCATTCTCGTAAGTCACCGTATTCAAAAAGAGGCTTTCGATGAGGTACTGCTTGCGCGTATCTTCGTCCATGCCTTCCACGATGTTCACGATCTCGCTCATCATGTCGTCGAACGTCGCTCTGAGCTCTCGTTTGAGCGTTACTTCGCGATAGAGCGACTCCAGTACAAAAAGAAGATCCCCGTCGAGAGGAATCTCCTGCCCCGTCAACATTTTGACTTTCTTCATCGCTTCCGCCCCGTGCCCGCTACCACGCTTCAAAAACTCTCGAGGGCAGTTTTTTCGTCCCGGAAGATTTCTATGAAATTGTGAAGACCCGTCATGCTCACCATGGTCTCGACGCGCTCTTGAAGCCCCACGAGCTTGATCGTGCCGGAGCCCTCGGCGACGGAACGATAGATGTCCATCAGGCAGCCCACGGATGCGCTGTCAATATAGTTGACTTCGCTCAAGTCGATCACGATCTTCTTGGCTCCCGATTCGACGACCGCCGAGACCTCCGAGAAGAATGAGCTCAGCATGGCGTAGACGAGCCTCTCCTCTTTGACACGAACGATTTTGATGTCATCTTGAGTGTCGATTCGAAGATTCATAATAAGTTACCCGTTGATTCCGTTCGCCCTTTTCGAACGGTTTCTCATCGCGACCAGAGCCCGGCCGAGCTCGAGTCGTCCACGATTGATCCGGCTCTTCACTGTACCTTCCGGAAGCTCCAATTGTTCCACAATCTCTTGATAAGTCAGTTCTTTGATATCCCTCAGCATGACCGCCTCTCGCAGCTTGTCAGGCAGACCGGAAAGGGCCTTTAGGAGCATTTCTCGTTTGTCGCGGACCTCGACGGCGCGATAAGGGTCGAAACGCCCGGATGCCATCTCCTCGAGATGAACCTCGTGCTGGACGAGGGACTCTCTTTCGCGGCGACCGCTGCGATAGTGGTCGATGCAGTGGTTGCGGCTGACGGAATAGAGCCACGTTCCGAAATCGGCATTGGCATCGAACTTGTCCAGCGAGCGGAAGACCCGCAAGAATATTTCCTGGGTCAGATCCTGAGACTCCTCGTAGCGTCCCGTGAATTTATACGCAATTCCGAAGACGCGGCGGCGGAAACGCCGGACGACTTCCTCCCAGGCCTGCTCTTTGACACTTCCATTGCCGCGGCAGAGCTTTATGAGCTCCCGATCCTCGAGCTCGCTGACAGAAACAGACTCGCCGGTATCTGGCAATGCGATATCCTTTTGGTGCGTACTATCTCTCTTCGTTTGGCCGAGCGTCCGACTATTTCTTTGGGAGCTCAGGCCGCCGCGCAGCGACCCATGCGGTGTACCAGAAACATCCCGTATCGAGCGCGGCGCCCTCGAGAAGCTCCTCCAACAAAGGCTCGGCCCGAAGAAACATTCCCTCGTAATAGAAACGGTCGTAGCTCTTTACGCCTAATCGTGACAAATAATCGAAATAGAGTAGGTTGTCGACCCAGATATAGCTCTTGCGAGGTATCGAGATCGCATATTCCTCCGGATAGTCGAGATAAAGAGCGGACGGCGTGTGCACGTCGATCTTCCTCGCATAGACCTCGATCAGTCGTGAATCGAACCGCTCGCGCAATCCGTGCTGCCCTGTCGGCTCGCCATCGCCGTCTTTCGAGACATTGACCGGGACATACATGGCCCCGACATAGCGAGCGATCTCGGCGGAATGTAGGACGGCGGCGTCATAATCCGAGCTCTTGAACGCCTCCGTGAGCGCGTGGTAGCTTTCGATCAAACGCCACGGCAAATCCCCGGATTCCTCGAGCGCTTCCTCGCCGTATTTGCGAACCGCGAGCTTGCGGTCGACGGGGAGATCTGCAAACGGAAAAGGCTCCAGACGGTCCACTTCGAAGAGCAGCCGTGGAGGGAATATCGTCGGATCGGTCGCGGTCTCCAGGATAGAGTGTTCTCGATCCTTATAGAACTTCTTGAGGGGCTTGCCGAGGCTGTCAATGGCCTTCTCCAAAAAGAGCTTGACCCCCTCCTCGCTCCAAGGAAGCCCGATGTCAACACTACCGAGAACGAGCCAAACCGTCACCGTCAGCGCGAGTACACGTGTTGTCATTACCACTCCTCGGTCCAAAATCCGCTGCCAAGAGACCGCAGCAGCCCCTCCATTCTACCAGCTACCGTACCAGTACAAAACGCCCCCCTAACAGGGGACTTGCCTCGCCCAAGCCCGAAGGGCGAAGTTAGGGGGCCTGCCCCGCCGAAGCCCGAACGGCGAAGGCGGGAACCCGCGCGATCGTAAGAACATCCACGGCACCGGCACCGGCTCGAAGGAGCGCTCGAGCAGCACTGTTGGCCGTAGCGCCCGTGGTCAGAACATCATCGACCAATAGAAGTTTGCAACCGGCCATCTTTCGAGGAACGCGGCCGCGGTAAGCGCCTGACACATTGGACTTTCGCGCGGATGCGGAAAGCCCCGCCTGAGGTCGGTTGTCTTTCGTTTTCACGAGCAGACGCGGGCGCATCGGAGCCCCGGCGATGGCCGCCACCGCGCGGGCCGCGATCGCCGCTTGATTGAATCCGCGCGCACGCCGCCGCCTCGAAGAAAGCGGCAGGGGGATGACGGCCGCGTAGTCCTCGAGCTCTCCCGCCCGACACCAACGCTCGGCGGCCAGTCTGCCGAAAAGCGTCCCGAGGCGCGCGCGCCCGCCGAATTTCAACGCAAGCAGAAGGCGCCGCACACGCTCATCGTAGAGGAGTCCGGCACGCGCCTTGCGGAAGACCCGCTCGCCTCCGCGACACGGCCCACATAGGCCGGGGGCTACGCTCGCCGCGTAGGGAAGACCACAGGATTCGCAAAACGGTGGCTCGATACGAGGCAGCCCCTCAGTGCAACGCTCGCAGAGCGGGCTCAAAAGCGGCCGCTGCAAAAGCTCGTGGCACAAGAGACACTGGGCTGGGAACGCGAAAGCGCCGAGCCCGTGAATACCGGCACACACGAGCCGCTCCAGCCGATCGTATGTAGCGGTCATTGTAGACACCACGACAACTAACGCTCGCGCTCTTTCAACAACGTCGGTGGCCCTATGGAGTCGACCAGGTCGGTGAGGGTGCTATCACGGGCTCGGGCGTATCGACAGTTGGAAGATGCAGGCTCACCGTGCCCCAGCGCCCACAACGCGCGCAGCGCTCCGTCCATTCCGACGTGCGCCACGCGCAGCTTTCGCAGGCATAGTCCATCATCAGCCCTTCGACCTCGGCGACGAGCAACTTGGTCTTTTTGAGCGCGGCGGAGAGCTCGTTCTTGCTCTCCAGGATTCGAGCCATATAGAGATGGAACGTAGGCAGACCGCTCACGCGATCCTCGATCATCTGGAACTCCCGGAGCGCCTCGTCGAGCATGAATAGCCGATAGTGAAGCTTTCCCAAACAGTAGCGGAGCGGCACCTCATTCTCGCTGAGAACGAGGGCCTGCTTCCACACACCTATCGCTTCTTCCGGCTCCTCGGCGCGCAAATAGAAATTTTGGAGCGAAGAGAGGAGCTCCGTCGAGCCCGTGAGCTCGTAGCCGCGCTGCCACGTGCCTATCGCTTCTTCCGTCTCGTCGTTCGCGGCGAGTGCCTCTCCCAAACGGATATAGGCGGGGACAAAGCTCTCATCCTCGGCCAGTATCAAACGAAAGCCGGCGATCGCCTCCTGAGATCGTCCGGCCGAAAGCTGCGCCACGCCAAGGCCGAGGCGAAGGCCTTTCGCCATGTCCCGCTCGAGCGCACGCTCTTCGTCCGAGACCATGTCCACGAGACGGCTCTGCAGCGCACTCGCCTCTTCCCACTTCTGATGTCCGACCAGGAGATCCCGGAGTTGTCGGTGCGCCGAGACCGTCGGCAACGGCCAGCCTTCGATAATCTGCTCCAGGACGATCTTGGCACGCTCCTCGGCACCGGCGGCGAGATAGACATCCACGAGCGAGTAGAGCGCCACGAGATTATTCGGCGCCACGCGCGTAGAGCGCTCGAGCGTATCGGCAGCCTCCCGATAGCGCTTGAGCGCTCGAAGACTATCGCCTTTCTTGACAAGCGCGTGCTCGTGCTCGGGTTCGCGCTCGAGCACGGAATCGAAGCGCTGGAGCGCTTTTTCATGATGACCGTTGACCAAGGCGTCGAGCCCAGCCATGTAGAGCTCCTCGACGGCTTGATGGGCCTCGTCCACGCGACGCCGGCGGCGATCGCGAGCAAGACGCCGCACCCCTCCCGCGAGGTCGAAAAACAAAATGACCCCGGCACCGATCCCGAAAGCCGCGAGCATGACCATCCAAAGCTCGAGCACGACCGGCCGGAAGAACGCGAACTGAACCGTCACATACGCCTCATTCAGGCGAATCGTCGAAACCGCGAACCAGACGAACGCAAAAACAACGAGCATCGTGAGAAGAGTCCGAGCCCGCATAACAAATGCTAGTCTACCTCCTGAAGCAGAAACCCGAAAGCCAAGGACAGAGCCCTGACTGCCGACTGCTGAATGATTTCAGTCGACCTCATACCTCTTGCGACGCTGCCAAAGCGACTTGCGACTGATCCCAAGAATCTCCGCGGCACGGGTCGTATTCCCGCCCACATCCCGCAGAACCCGCTCGATATAGCTCTTCTCGACCGCGGCAAGGGTAGGTCGCTTGTGAAGCGTGACACCCCACGTGACGGACGGGCTCTCGAGAACGTAGGCAGGGATATCGGCTCTCTCGAAAGTCTCACTTTTCGACAATATCGCGCCGTGCTCGACGACGCCCTTGAGCTCCCGTACGTTTCCGGGCCAAGCGTAAGTCGCGAATAGCTCGAGCGCATCTGGCGAAAATCGTCGCGGCGCGCGGCCTCGGCGCTCGACCTCTTTTTCGAGGAAGTGCTCCGCGAGAGGAACGATGTCGGCAGGTCGCTCCCGAAGAGGTGGAAGCCGAATCCAGAAAACACCGAGACGATGGAACAGGTCGCGGCGAAAAAGCTCGCGCGTAACAGCCTCCTCGAGATCGGCGCTCGCGGAAGCGATGAGGCGAGCCTCGAGCTCGACGGGCTCTGTCCCTCCGAGCCGTTCGAATCGACGCTCCTCGACCGCCCGCAAGAGCTTGGCCTGGTGGAGCGGAGAAAGCTCGCCAATCTGGTCCAGAAACAACGTGCCCTTGCCGGCAAGCTCGAACTTTCCGGCTTTTCGCTGAGCCGCGCCGGTGAACGCGCCACGCTCATAGCCAAAGAGCTCGCTCTCGAGCAAGCTCCCGGGAATGCTCGGAAGATCGACCGTGACCATGGGAAGCGCGGACCGCTCTCCCCACAAGTGCAGCGCATGCGCTGCGAGGTCTTTTCCGGTACCGCTCTCCCCGCTCAGAACCACATTGCTTGACGCTGTCGCGAGACGCTCGAGAAGCCGCACGATTTCCACCATCTGCGGATCGTGGGCGATAATCGTGGCCTCGAGACCAGCCTTAACAGGCTTCGCCCTCGGCGCCTTGGGCATGAGGTCAGCTGGCGACAGCGATCTTTTGCGCGTCGCCCCAGAGGCGTTCGAGGTCGTAATATTCGCGGCTCATCGGCGTGAAAACGTGCACGACGAAATCCATATAGTCCATCAAGATCCATTCTCCACGCGGAAAGGACTCGACATGCGAGGGCCGCCGCTTCATCGATCGGAGCGACCTCTCCACCTCGTCAGCGATGGACTTGATTTGGCGGTGGCTCGTGCCAGTGGCGATCAGAAAGAAATCGGTAAAGCTCGCCAACCCACGTAGATCGAGAACCAGTATATCGGCAGCTTTTTTCTCCTGCGCCGCGGAAACCGCGGCCTTTAGCTCAGGGTCCAGCGCATTCAAGGTCAACTTAGTCTCGGTCAAATTTGTCGAGCCTCTTTGAATTTAGACAATTTCACGTCAGCCGCTCCTTCTGTACCAAGCCGTAGAGCTCGCGAACCATCTTCTGACAACCGTCGCCGGTCGCGGCCGAGACCGCGAAGAACGGAAGCCCAAAGCTCGCGGCCGCTTCTTCGAGAGCGTCGAGCCGAGCCGGATCTTCGAGCGCGTCCGTTTTGTTCGCGGCCACGGCTCCCGGTTTTCCATCCATGCCTTCACCATAAGCCTTGATCTCGCGCCGCAATGTCTCGAGGTCGTCGACGGGCTCTCTTCCCGAACTTTCGGACACATCAATGAAGTACATGAGACAGGCCGTTCGGCTCAAGTGGCGCAAGAAGCGATCGCCGAGCCCCGCACCTTCGCTCGCTCCCGAGATCAGACCGGGCACATCCGCCAAGACGAAGGAGCTCTCTTCGGAAATCTCGACGACGCCGAGATGAGGCACCAGGGTCGTGAACGGATAATCCGCGATTTTGGGCCTCGCGGCGCTGACAGCTGCGATGAACGTGGACTTCCCGGCATTCGGAAAGCCGACAAGGCCGACATCCGCGAGCAGCCGCAGCTCGAGCCGCACGCAACGTTGTTCGCCCGGGCTCCCCGCTTCGCATTTTCTCGGCGCCCGATTCGTCGCCGACGCGAAGGACACATTTCCCTTTCCCCCACGCCCGCCCCGAACGACGAGCAGCTTTTGATTTTCGTCGGTCAAATCTCCGAGGAGCTCGCCGGTTTCCGTATCGTGCACGAGAGTGCCAAGAGGAACGGAAAGCTCCATATCCTCACCGCGGCGCCCAGCCCGCTTGGCGCCTTCGCCGTTTCTGCCACGCTCGGCGCGGTAGTGGGGGCGGTAACGGTAGCCGGCGAGCGTGTTCTGGGCAGGGCTCGCCAGAAACCAGATCGAGCCGCCTCCGCCGCCGTGGCCGCCATCGGGCCCGCCGCGGGGGACATATTTCTCTCTGCGAAAGCTGACGACACCGTCGCCGCCGCGCCCCGCCTCGAGCTCGAGAACGGCCTCGTCAATCCACATCAATCCATTATATGAACGAAGCGGTTTGATCGAGGAGCGCGAAGTTTCGAGGACATCTTTCTCTGGGCGGTGCCGCCTCCACGTTTTGGAATAAGAAAACCTTACCGCAGAGGCGCAGAGACTTAGGTTGCACTTACAGGGTCGACGTGGATGAATCGTCCCTTCTGACCGCGTTTCTGAAAATCCACGATGCCCGTGATCTTGGCGAAAAGCGTGTCGTCCTTGCCGCGGCCGACATTACGACCCGGCTTGAAGCGCGTCCCACGCTGGCGAACGAGGATAGAGCCACCGCTCACGCTCTCGCCAGCAAACCTCTTGACTCCGAGCCTCTGCGCGTTGCTGTCGCGTCCATTGCGTGAGCTGCCTTGACCCTTTTTGTGTGCCATTTCTTTTGCTACCCGACTATCCTTCGATCGCCTCGACCTTCACCGCGGTAAACGACTGCCGGTGGCCGCGCATGCGCTGATACTGCTTACGGCGCTTTTTCTTGAAAACGAGAATCTTCTTACCGCGCCCCTGCTCCATGACTTTGGCCGTCACTGAGGCGCCATCGACATAAGGCTTGCCGAGCGCAACCACGCCGTCGCGATTCACGAGCATGACTTTGTCGAAGCGAACGGTATCGCCAACTTTAGCTTCGAGCTTCTCGATTCTGAGCTGCTCACCGGGAATCACCTTTTGCTGCTTCCCGCCCGTCTCGATGATTGCGTACACTTTTTAAGATCCTCCCAACCGCTTGCGCAGATCTAACCATTCTAGTGACGGACGAGCCTAATGTCAACGCACGTGGCTATCAGCTACCCGCTACCCGGCCGCCCACACAGCATGCGTGGGCGCTACGTACTACTAATGCTGCGCCTCAGAAGTTAAATCCTATCCAGAAATCCGTTTTCCAGCCCTCTACGGTGGTCGCGAAGTCCGTGAGCTTTGACCAGTTGATGTTCATGGGCATCCCGAAAAAATTGAATGAGAGGCCGATTCCGTAAGAGGCCACAGCATCGCCGAGCCCAAATCCCTCGGAGATACAGGGAGCATTGCCGCCCGGGCCGCAACGGGCTCCGAGTGAGGAAAACCGACGCTCGCTCGAGAAGAGGTTGAATGTCTGGTCGATGAAGTGGGCGCCACCCATATCTACGAAGAAGATCCCGCGTAGCGGACCGAAAAAGCCTATCGGCGTAATCGCGGCGTCGATGATTGGGAAGCGAAGCTCCGCATTGGCGAAAAAGCCCTTATTGCCGACAAAGGACTGGTAATTGTAGCCGCGCATATCACCGTTGCCGCCGAACCAGAACAAGTCCGGATTCTCGCCGTCACTCCAAAGACCCCGCATCCTGACGGCGAGCAAGCTTCCGCCGCCGATTTGAAAATATTTTCGCGCGTCGATGTCGATCGTCTGCCGCGAGAGAAACGGGCCGGACGGCGAAATGGACACACCCGCCGATATTGTGCTACCCGCGATGGGGCCAAAATTTCGAAACCGCGTCGTTTCTTGAACGAAAGTCGCCGATACGGGTAAAGCCGTGCCGTTGGGGTAGCGTTGAGCGATTGCGTTCTGGAACTGAGCGAAGTCGCCGCCGCCGAAGCCGGTGCCGGACGGATTGAGGAGCGGGTTCAGAACCGGGTCTTCGAACCGCGTGCGCTGGCGGATGATACCGGTGGATGCCTCCAAACGCCGGAAACGGCTCAGAGGATAGACGGCCGAGATCGTAGCGCCGTATTGCCGGATGGTGGAAATAGAATCCTGCCGTGTAAAGACGTTGCTCCCAGCGAAACCGAAAGGATTCGCAAAGAAGAAGCTCGTTGTGTCGAAACCTCTGAACGAGTATTGAAGCCTTCCGGCCCGGTTGGTATAACTCCCGAGATAGCTCCGGAACTCGCGCACGGATAACGCGAAGAACGTGAAGTTTTGATCGCCGAGCACATCGGAGAAACTGATCCCCGTGCCGCCGAAAAAATCGCCACCGGATGTGACACCGACGTTAATCGGCGGCGCACCATCGATGTAGAATTTCTCGAACGTTCCTTTCCGGCGCTTGTTCTCGGAAATGATCTGGTGGTTCACCGGCGGCACGAAATCGATCACGGGTCCTTCGGTGCGCACGATGAGGTCCGAGGAAATCTCTTTGACGGGCTCGTCCATCGGCAGCCTGTACAGGCCGTAATTCCCTTTGTAATAGCTCGTGAACAAGAGGACGTCTTCGTCCGAACGTGAATCGCCTTTGATGATAGCCGGTGAGAAATTGCCGCCCAGTACGTCGGTATATTGGATGATGTCGCCCGTTTCGACATCCATCGAACGGATGTTATATATGTCGTCGTCCTCGTTCGATGTGTAGAACATGACACGACCGTCGTCCGAGAAAACCGGCGAGGCGTCGTCATGGGTTCCAAATGTAATTTGCTCTTTCTTCGACGTATCGTTGAGATTGACACGGTAGATTTTGTCGTAGCCGCTGATGCGCCGGCTGTAATAGAGCCATTCGCCATCCGGCGTGACCGTCGGAAATTTGTCGAAGAACTTGTCGTCGGTGACGTTATAGAACTCCTCCGTCTCCATGTCGACACGCCACACATCGCTAATGCCGTCTCGAAGCGCCGTGAAGTAGGTATATTTTCCTTTTGGCCCGACATGTGGGAAATAGGCTCTGTCGACCGGGACTCGAATGCGCTTCACAACTTTCTCTGTGAGCACGTCGACGACAATGAGCGCGCGCCGTTTCCCAAAGCGGCCGAAGAACACGATGTGATCTCCGTCCGGGGTCCAGGCGAGGTTGCGTCCGATGAGCGAGTCTTCGCCGATGAGGCCGACGATGTTCTCGAAAGCACCGGTATATCCCGGCGTCAAATTCTTGATGATTGAGCCATCCGCGGCCGAAAGAAGAATAATGTCGAACTCGCCCTCTTTGCGGTTGACGCTCATGACCGCGATGATCTCTTTCGAAGGAGACGGCGCAGCCGATAGCGCGGCGACGAAGTTCCCCTTGCGCGGGTCGGGCGACATGTCCAAGCTGTAATCGTCCGGGATTTCTTTGTCGCGGTAGGGCTTGTATTTGTCGACGAGCCAGCGCTTCCATTCGCGATAGAACTCTTCCGGCGTCAAGCGAAAGGCTTGCTGATAGACTTCCTCCCCGACGCCGCCGACGACGGCCCGACGCAAAGCAAAGATGAACTGTCGGACGCCCTCTTTGCCGAAGCGTTCTTCCATAAACGTGAAAACCGACGCTCCGAAACTATAGGCGGCGCGGGCAAATCCGACGTTCAGCGCCTCGAAGCTCGGGATTTGGTCCGTTACGGCCGCGTCGCGAATGACCATGAGGTCGAGCGGGTCCCACTCGCCCTCCATGTAGGTCGCCATCCCCTCGTCGATCCATACAGGAACAGAACGGCGGAGGAGCGAACGCGGGATGATGTCGAATTGGAAGATATGGGTCAGCTCGTGGATGAACAGTTCCTGGAGCTCGTCCGGAGGGTTGTCGATGGGGATCACCATCCGGTCGCGCGACGGCTCGGCGAAGGCACCTACACCCTCGGGGATTTCTATGGGGTACAAGTTCGTCTGAGCGAACTCGGAGAACGTCTTGTAGAGGATGAGCGGAATGGCGAATGAGATTTCGTGCTTGAGGTCATTCGAGACTTTCTCATAGGCGCTCTCGGCATAGCTGACGAGACGGCCGAGCTCCTGCTCGAACTCGGGATAGTAATAGACCTCGAAATGGGGAGACCGATAGACTTCCCACCGATGCTTGTCGTACTTGACCTTGTTCTTGCCGTAAAACTGCGTAAAAGATTGGCCGAAGGCCACGACCGTGGACAAAAAAAGCGCAATGATAACGAGCGCCGCTCTTCCCATGATTCCGTTATAGCTTTTCCTCATCGGTTTCCCTCGTGTCATTCGATGATGCGATCATTCCCGAAGCTATCGCTTCGTGTTGCCCGACGACGCAAAGCTCAGCGGCGAAAAAAGCCCGGCGCTCGTGAGGCGCGGTGTTCTTCCGTTGTGATCACAAATGTTTCGACCACCACGTCTTTTTATTATTCACGTTCAGGCAGCATTCATTTCAAGAGAATCCTCGTGCCCCGAAACGTCTGAGGCGAAAGAATGCTCAAGAAATTTGGTAGAAGCCGATCCATCAGCTCGAAATAGGACGAGAGCGCCGAGGTCTGCTCGTCACGGCCGTAGATAACTTCTTCGGAGAAGCGCTCACGGTGAATGGTCCGTCCCGTCTCGCCATCGATAAAGTAGAACTCGGCGCTCAAAGTAAAGCCCGTCCGCTCCTGGAACTGCTGACTGCGCTGCAGCTGGGGCCGGTTGAACGCGTCACGCGTATAGCGATCGCGCCGGGTGAAGCCCGATCGAGACTCGGAGCCGAAACTCAGCTTTCCCGTTACGATGAGAGGGTTTTGATATTCCTCACCGAGCTGCATCCAATAATCCTCATCTTCGAGAAGCTTGTCCTGCTCGAGATCGATCCACTCTTGCTGAGAAATCTCCTCTTCACCATCCGCGCGTGCCTTCTCCTCGATCTCTGCGAACTCGATGAGAAGGCCGGCATCCTCGAGCGCCTCTTGCGAGAAGTCGCCGAGAGGCTCGACTTCCGCGTCGAGCACTTGGAGGTTGGAACGCATACGGAGCTGGTTCCGGAGCAGGCGCACCGTCTCGGAGTCGAGGTCGAGACGCTCGTTCGTCTGCGTCGTGAAGCTCGCGACGAGAATGCGGTTGAACCGCGAGATGTCGAGCTTGGCGTCGATGGGAACCTCGATGGGCACTTCGTAATACGAAGTGCAGGAAGCCACAAAAACACCCAGCAATAGGCTAAAGAAGAGCGGGGACCGACGCCGATCAGTTCCGGCGCGCCCGCCTGTCGGATCGCTTTTTTCTCTCATACGCTTCTCTGAAGAGCTCATAGTTCTGGCGGATATATAAGTTAGCGGAATCGAGCTCGAGCGCCCTTTCGTATTCCTCGTTCGCTTCGTCGAACTCACCCGACTGCTCGAAAGCCACCGCTAAATTGTTCCGGGCGCTGGCGTTATCGGGGTTGAGCTCGATGGCCTTCTCCCAACGATAAGTCGCCTCCCGCCAAAGACCCCGTTGGGCGACGTCGATACCGAAAGCGACCTGGGCGCGGGATTGATCCTCGCGATCGTCCGCGAGAAGCGGGCAGGTAGCAAGCGCAAGGAGAATTAGGGTTGTGATGACAGGCCAAACACGTAAGGACAAATCCACCTCTAACTTGCAGAGAATCGCGAGGTTCCATCACCCCGGTGATGGCGGCGGCTAGGCTTATGGTAGCCCACCCCCAAACGCTTCGCAAGCAACTTTAGAAGTCGAGGGAGGGCCAGGAGCTCGTTTCTCGTCATTCTATTCAAGTGTCGGATCCGCATTCCCAAATCGCCAGACGGGTCCGATTGTCCGCCGGAGACACTATAAATGTCTGTGAAACGCTCCACAACCGAACAAAACGAGCTCATTGCCGCGCTCGCGCTCGCGCGTATCGAGAGGACGCCCTGCCGGCATCGCGTGGAGCTCGTCCGCCGCGTCGGCTCATGCAAAAAAGCGCTCCACGAGCTCACTTCGCGCCCGGATTCGTTGCTCGATCGCGCGCGGCGCGAGCTCGACGCGTTGCACGCCCAGGGTTTCGATGCGCTGGCGCTCACCGATGCGAGCTACCCGCGCCTGCTGAAGATGGCGCTGGACCCTCCATTGGCTCTGACCGTCTGGGGTCAGCTCGAGCCGAGCGACGGGCTTTCGCTCTCAATCGTGGGCTCGCGCCGCGCGACCCGCTACGGGCTAGAGATGGCAGGACGCCTCGCGGGCGAGCTCGCCTGGGCAGGTCTCACGATCGTGAGCGGGCTCGCACGCGGGATCGACGGCGCGGCACACCGAGGAGCTCTAGAGCAGCAAGGGAGGACCATCGCGATCCTCGGCTCCGGCTTGAAAAACATCTACCCGAGCGAGCACCGCCGCCTCGCCGAGCAAATCGCTGACAACGGTGCCGTCCTTTCTGAGTTCGCGACGGCCGAGCCCCCGCGCGCTCGAAACTTTCCGCGGCGCAATCGCATTCTTACAGGGATGACTCTGGGCACAATCGTCGTCGAAGCCGCGCTCAAGAGTGGGTCGCTCGTTTCCGCGCGACACGCTCTCGAACAAAATCGCGAAGTCTTCGCCGTGCCCGGCCCGGCCCGAGCCGAGAACAGCGCAGGCGTGCACGCCTTGATCCGCGACGGCGCGACGCTGGTGACGGAAGCTCGAGACGTCGTCGAAGAGCTGCGGCCGGAGATACGCGCGCTGCTTCGCGAAAGACGCCCCGGCGCCGCTTCAGCGCGGCCCGAGCTCGACGAGCACGAGCGCATGGTTTACACCGAGCTCAGCCGAGCGCAGAGCGCGGTGGATGTCGACGCGCTGCTCGAGCGTGTCGACATGCCTACCGAGCGCGCTTTGTCCGTCTTGTGCGGCCTCGAAGTCAAAGGATGGATCTGGAGGCTCGGATCCGGCCTCTACCAGGTAAAGCCGTAGCGCTCGCTGCCCGAAAACCCAAAAGAAAGGAGAGGTGGGGATAGGAGGGGAGGTGGGGATAAAAAAGACAGAACAGATCTTTGCCTTTATCCCCATATCCCCGTTCTTATCCCCACATCCCCTTGCTCTTTTTGTGCGGCCCCGCGGGGCCGAAACTGGCACGAGTTTGCGGATCTCAATTCTTTAGCTACACTATTCCCATGGCGAAGTCACTCGTGATCGTGGAATCGCCCGCCAAGGCGAAGACCATCAACAAGTTTCTCGGACGCAATTACATCGTCCGAGCCTCCATGGGACATGTGCGCGACTTGCCGAAGAGCAAGCTCGGTGTGGATGTCGAGCACGGCTTCGTACCGGACTACGTCGTCATTCCCAAGAAGAAGAAGATCCTCTCGGAGCTCAAGATCGAGGCGCAGAAGGCCGACGCGATCTACCTCGCTCCAGATCCCGACCGCGAAGGCGAAGCGATCAGCTTCCACCTGGCCGAAGAGCTCAAAAGCAAGGACAGCAAGATTTACCGTATCCTCTTTAACGAGATCACGAAGAAAGCGATCCAAGAAGCCATCAAGAATCCGCGCCAGATCGACCAGGACAAAGTCGACGCGCAGCAAGCCCGGCGGGTTCTCGACCGCCTCGTGGGCTATCAGATCTCCCCTCTCTTGTGGGAGAAAGTCCGGCGCGGTCTCTCCGCGGGACGCGTGCAATCCGTCGCGCTTCGCATCGTGTGCGAGCGCGAGCGCGAGTTTCAAGCCTTCGACTCCGAAGAATATTGGTCGATCCACACCGATCTCGAAGGCGGGAGCCCGCCTCCGTTCGTCGCCAAGCTCAGCAAGATAGACGGGAAGACCATCGAGCTCAAAGACGAGAGCTCGACCCAAGCCGTCGTCGACGAGCTCTCGAAAAACGATTTCGCCGTGAAGAAGGTCACCGCGAAAGAGAGGCGGCGCAATCCTGTCCCCCCTTTCATCACGAGCAAGTTGCAGCAGGAAGGGGCCCGCAAGCTCGGCTTTACCGCGAAGCGTACGATGATGGTCGCTCAAAAACTCTACGAGGGCATCGAGCTCGGCAAAGAGACCGTCGGCCTCATCACTTATATGAGAACCGATTCGACACGGATTGCCGACGAAGCCATCGCGGAAGTTCGCGAATTTGTCGGCGAGCGCTATGGCGCGGAAATGCTCCCCGAAAAGCCAAACGTGTACAAGAGCAAGAAGGGCGCCCAGGACGCGCACGAAGCCACCCGTCCCACCTCCGTGATGCGGGACCCGGAATCCATCGCCGCTTATCTAGGTCGCGACGAGCTCAAGCTCTATCGGCTCATCTGGAACCGATTCGTTGCCTCGCAAATGCGTCCCGCCGTGTTCGACGAAACGATCGTGGAGATCGAGGCTGGCCGCCACAACCTCCGTGCACGCGGCTCCGTTCTCAAGTTCAGGGGCTTCCTGACGATCTACGAGGAAGGCAAGGACGAGGACCAGTCTCAGAAAGAGGCCGAAGGAACCGCCAAAGCGGATGGGGCCGGGCAGCTTCCGGCACTCACGGAAGGTGAGGTGCTCAAACTAGTCGTGGTCAAGCCCGAGCAGCATTTCACTCAGCCGCCGCCGCGCTTCACCGAGGCATCGCTCGTCAAAGAGCTCGAGGAGAAAGGCATCGGACGTCCGAGCACCTATGCGAGCATCCTCTCCGTTCTGATCGATCGCGAATATGTCAACAAAGTCGAGAAGAAGTTCTTGCCGACCGAGCTCGGCTTTCTCGTCACCGACCTTCTGATGGAAAGCTTCGCCGATATCATGGCGATCGAGTACACAGCACAAATGGAGGAGCTCCTCGACAAGATCGAGGAAGGGAGCGCCAACTACCTCACGACGATTGACGGCTTCTACCAGAAATTCAAAAAGGATCTCGAAGACGCCAAAGAGAACATGACCAACGTCAAGGCCATGGAGCTCGAGACGGAGGAAGTCTGCGACAAATGCGGGAAGAAGATGGTGATCAAGTGGGGAAGATTCGGCCACTTTCTCGCCTGCTCTGGTTATCCCGACTGCCGCAACACGCGTGAGATCCAGAACTATCAGGACAAAGGCTCCGCCGATCCGGACGCCTTCCAAGACGAAGAGTGCGAGAAATGCGGACGCGCTATGGTGCTGAAGAAAGGCCGCTACGGTCAGTTTCTCGCCTGCTCGGGATATCCCGACTGCAAGAATACGCGGCGCATCCTGAGAGGCGCCGATGGATCGCTCGAGACGAAGAAAGATCAGCTTCTCGACGATAAGTGCCCGAAGTGCGAAAATCAGCTCGTCATCAAACACGGACGCTATGGCGAGTTCACCGCGTGTAGCGCCTATCCCGACTGCAAGTTCATCAAGCAGAAGGAGGTTGGCGTCTCCTGCCCAAAAGAGAACTGCCCAGGACAAGTCGTCGAGCGCCGCTCGCGCCGCGGGAAGCTCTTCTACGGTTGCAGCGAGTACCCGAATTGCGAGTTTACGAGCTGGTACATGCCGGTCAAGGAGCCTTGCCCCGAATGCGGCTTTCCCGTCATCTTCGAGAAGAAAACCAAGCGCGACGGTCCCCATCTCGCGTGCACGCAGGATGGCTGCAAGTACAAGAAGATTATGGAGCCCGAGCCCGAGCCCGAGCCCGAGCCAGCTAGGGCTTGATCAGGAAAGCTACCCGCTTCCTGGCCCGCCAGCCCAGCAGGTAGCCGGTAGCCAGCCAAAGAACGTGCGTTCTTGGCCGGTTTGCGGTTAAATAGGCGACGTGGAGATTCCCGAAGTCACGGTTATTGGGGCGGGGCTTGCGGGGACGGAAGCGGCTTGGCAAGTAGCAATTCGCGGCGTTTCGGTGCGTCTGTTCGAGATGCGGCCTCACAAGCCGACGCCGGTCCATCGCACCGATGGATTTGCCGAGCTCGTTTGCAGCAACTCGCTGCGCTCCAATGACTTGACGAACGCGCACGGTCTTCTCAAAGAGGAGATGCGGCGGCTCGGATCGTTAGTGATCGAGGCGGCCGAAGCGAGTCGTGTTCCGGCAGGACAGGCCCTCGCCGTCGATCGCGACGTTTTCTCGCGCACCATCACCGAGCGGCTCGAAGCTTCACCGGCAATCGAGATCCTACGTGAGGAGATCCCGGCGATCCCCGAGCACGGGACCGTCATCGTAGCGACCGGGCCGCTCACTTCCGACGCGCTCGCGGCATCGATCCATGCCTTCACGGGTAGTGACTACCTGTATTTCTACGACGCGGTGAGCCCCGTCATCGAAGTCGAGACGATCGACTTCAAAAAGGCGTTCCGGGCGTCGCGCTACGGGAAAGGCGGAGATGACTACATCAACTGTCCGATGAACCGGAAGGAGTACGGTGTCTTTTACGAAGCCCTGATCGCGGCTTCTACCATCGACCTGCACGAGATCGACAAGGGCCTATATTTCGAGGGCTGCCTTCCCGTCGAGGTGATGGCGGCGCGCGGTGTCGACACGCTCCGGTTCGGACCCATGAAACCGGTCGGCCTCGTCGATCCGAGGACGCAAAAAGAGCCCTATGCCGTGGTGCAGCTGCGGCAGGACAATCTCGCCGCGACGCTCTACAACATCGTCGGCTTTCAGAACCAGCTCAAATGGGGCGAGCAAAAACGCGTGCTCCGCCTCATCCCCGGTCTCGAGCAAGCCGACTTCGCCCGCTACGGCATGATCCATCGCAACACCTATATCAACGCGCCGTCGATTCTGAAGCCGAGCTTTCAGACCAAACGGCGCGACAATCTGTTCTTCGCCGGACAGATTTCGGGCGTCGAGGGCTATACCGAATCCGCCGCGTCAGGCCTCATGGCGGGTCGCAACGCCGCGGCGCTTGCTCTCGGAGAGCCTATCGAGGTCCCGCCACCAGAAACGGCTCTCGGCGCACTTTCCCACTACATCGCCCACGCGGACGCCAAGAGCTACCAGCCGACGAACATCGCTTTCGGGCTCCTGCCGCCCATGAACCCCCCGGTCAAAAACCGCCGCGCCCGCAGGCAAGCGATGGTGGAGCGGGCGCTTTCGGAGATCGACGCGTTCATCTCCCGCCGTGATGTGGTAACCTCTTAGCTACACGCTCACACCACGAGATGGTCCCAACAAGAGCCGGCGTGTGCCGTTGCTCGTCGAAGCGCTCACGCTACCGCTTCCGTCCTAGGGACGAAGCGAAGGAGGATGAATCTATGAAGCCACTCTTCCGGCTCCTCGGAGCTTTTGCCATCCTGTCGTGCCTCGCTCCAACCAGCCTCGAAGCCCAAGCAAAAATCCGCATCGCCATCTGGGACTTCGAGAACCACTCTGAAAGAAGCTGGTGGTTCTATAACGACCTCGGCCCGGCCGCGCGGAACCACATCGATACGGCGTTTTCGGAAAATGAAGAGCTCTCGTCGCGCTTCAGCGTGATCGAGCGGGAGAAGCTCGACCTCGTGCTGAAAGAGCAAGGGCTCGCCACATCGGGCGCCCTCGATCAGCAAACAGCCGCCCAAGTCGGCCGCGTGCTCGGCATCAAATACATCATCACCGGCGCCATCGACAAATTCGCCATCAACACAACCAAAGGCGGGTTCGGCGGCTTCGGCGGAAGCTTCACCAAGGCGGAAGCCGTCATCAATTTGCGGCTCATCGACACGACGACCGCCGAGCGCGTGATCGCAGTCTCCGCTAACGGCGATGTCAAAAAAGGCGGCGGTTTCGCGAAAGGCGCCAGCCTCAGTCGAGAGAACGAGTGGGGTATCGCGAGCGAGGCCATCGAGAAGGCGTCCGCGAAAGTCGTCGAAGCGTTTGCCAAGCACAAGGGGTTGAAAAACCTCGCCGCGGGCGGCGCGATGGGCGGCACCGAAGGTAAGATCATCAAAGTAGAAGGCAACCGTGCCTGGATCAACATGGGCTCCGCATCCGGCGTTCAGGTTGGCGATCGCTACGTCGTGCTCTCTGTCGGTGACGCCCTCATCGACCCCGACACCGGGCAAGTGCTGGGTGTAGACGAGAGCGAGACCGGTGAAGGCGAAGTCGTCGACGTGAAAGATCGATTCGCCATCATGACCTTCACCGGAGCCGCGATGGCCAAGGACGTCGTCCGGAAGAAGTAGATTTCAGCATTCAGGTCCGTATTGCGGTGATGGAGCTCTCTCATCCCAACGCTTGCGCCATCATTGCGTTCAGTCCTGACGACTGAATGCTGGTCACTGACTGCCGATCATTTCCTCCCAGTACGCCTGCAGCGCGTCGACGATGTCGGACCCGATGAGCCGGGACTGCTCTCGCATTTTTTCGCGCCCCAAGCGAGCGTCGAAAGTGAAGATGTGGGGCTCTAGCGTGAGCAGGTCGTCGAAGTGGCGCGATTCACCTTCGGCTTCGACGGCATAAGTACGCACGACGAAGGTCGTGCCAAACTGCTCTTCCTGCCGTGCTTCGATCTCTTGCACGTCGAGCCGCACGTGCACGTCGGAGCGCCCCGGACGCGCCATTCGGAGCCCGTTGCGCCGGCAAGACTCTATGATCGCGTTCCGGAACGCGGCGCATCCATCGCGAACGCCTTCACACGTCACGCTGACCAGCGGCTTGGCCGGTAGCGCCACGGGCTCAGGGGGTGGCGCGGCTTGCCCAACCGGTGGCGATACCGGCGGAGGAGCGATGATCGCACCTGTCGGCCCGGGCGTCGCCGGAGAAGGGGCGGGGGCGGGCGGCGCGGTTTCGTCAACCGGCGTTGGGGTCGGCGCGGTTTCGGCAACCGGCGTTGGGGTCGGCGCGGTTTCGTCAACCGGTGGTGCGGCGGGCGCGGCTTCGGCAACCGGCGGTGCGGGCGGCGCAGAGGTTTCACTCGCCTCCGGCGTCGCGCTCACGGCCACGGTCGCTTCGGCGATAACCTCCTCGCCGCTTCGTCCGCGCAGGAAGAACAGGGCGAGCGCTACCACGGCGCCGACAAAGATGACGAGCGCGAATACGAGTATCCCCCCTCGAGATTTCGGCTCTTCCGGGACTTGATGCGCGCGCAAGGTGCCTGTGGCCTCCGGCGGCAGCGCCGTGGCGGCACCAGCCATGGTAGCCTCCCCCGTCGCCCCCGGGACCGCAATGGTGGGCGCGGAGGCGGCAATGGTGGGCGCGGAGGCGGCAATTGCGGGCTCCGCCCTGATTTCCACGGCAGTGTCCTGCGCGCTGTCGAGCGCCCCGATGAGCTCCTCGGCGCTTTGATAGCGGTCGTCGGGATCTTTCTCGAGCAAGCGAAGCACGATCGCCTCGAGGGCCGACGGAACTCCCGGTTTGACCGAAGACGGTGGCACAGGCATCTCGGTCAGATGTTTGATCAGAATCTGCGGGATCGAGGTGTCGTCGAACGGGACGCGTCCTACGAGCATCTCGTACAGGATGACGCCTAGCGCGTATAGATCGCTGCGGCGATCCACGGGTGCACCTTTCGCCTGCTCTGCCGACATGTAATGCGGGGTGCCGAGCACCATCCCGGTGGAGGTGAGCGCGGGGCTCGTCGGCTCGAGTGTTTTCGCGATACCGAAATCAAGAAGCTTCGGGATTTCGTTCCCGTCGCTGTCGCGCGTCACCATGATGTTCTGCGGCTTGAGATCGCGGTGTATGACATTGTTTCGATGCGCGACAGAAAGCGCGCTCGCGATGGCCTTTATGAGCCGCACGACGCGCTTCGGCTCCCATGCACCCTCGGTCTGGATCGCTTCCTTCAAGCTGATTCCGGGCACGAGCTCCATCGCGATGTAGAGCATCCCGTCCGAGGTCTGGCCGAGATCGTAAACGGTGACGATATTGGGATGGCTCAAAAGGGCCGCCGCGCGGGCTTCGCGGAGAAATCTCTGCACCACCTCGCTCGACGAGACGAGCTCGGGCTTGATCAATTTGATCGCGACAGGCTTGTTCAGCATTAAGTGCGTGCCGCGATAGACAGCACCCATCCCGCCGCGCTTCAAGAAGCCATCGATCCGATACTTGCCGTCGAGCGTCTTCCCGACCGCCTGGTCCTCGAAGCTCACCGCACCTTCCAGAATCACGCCGTCATCGGGGCAAACGGTCTCGTTTCCCTCGAATTGGCGCCCACACTTCGTGCATTGACGCATGATGTGATGTTAAGGGGCTCGAACGAGCGAATCAACCCCCGGCCGGTGGGAGCCTTGGCTTCGCCCGGACCCTGAGAGACAATGCAGGCAACGCTCCCATGACCATAGTGACACCGTCTCGCGCTCAATCGTCATCGGGGGCAATTGACTCTTTCCTGGAAGACCTGACGCATCGCCGCGGGCTTTCCGCGCATACAGTCAAGAACTATCGTTCGGATCTTCGTCAGTTTCGCGCTTTCGCCGAAACATCTCTCGACATCAAAGCCTGGAGTGGCATCGACGTTCTGGCCATCCGGGCGTTTCTCGCCGAGCTTCACAATAACGGTATTGCCCGCGCCTCCATCGCACGCAAGCTCGCCTCGCTCCGGACCTTCTTCCGCTATCTGACGCGAGAAGGCAGAGTCGACAAGAACCCGGCCCGGCTCGTGGCCACGCCGCGGCTCGACAAGAAGGTCCCCGCGCGGCTCGAGCAAAGCGAAGTCGAGAGACTTCTAGACGCGCCCGATGCGGGCACCGCGCTCGGACGGCGTGATCGCGCCATGCTCGAGCTTCTTTACGCGACAGGCCTACGGGTGGGAGAGCTTGTCTCTCTCGACCTCGCAACGCTCGATCTCGACAATAGGCTCGTGCGCGTCCACGGCAAAGGCAACAAGGAGCGCATCGTACCCTTCGGCGAGCTCGCCGCCAAAGCACTCCGCCTCTACTTGCAGGATCGACGAGAGCTCGTGCGCGCGGGACGCGGCACGGACGCGCTGTTTCTGAACGCGCGTGGCGGCCGTCTCACGTCACGTTCGGTGCGACGGCTCATGGATCGCTACCTCCAGCTAACGGCGCTTAGTGCGAGCTTGTCGCCGCACAGCCTGCGACACGCCTTCGCCACGCATCTGCTCGAGCGTGGCTGCGACTTACGCTCGATCCAGGAGCTCCTCGGCCATGAAAGCTTGTCAACGACGCAAAAATATACAACGCTGTCGACACAGAGGCTTTTGGACGTCTACGAAAAAACGCACCCAAAAGCATGAGCGGCAGGGTCGGGCTAGTTGTCCGATTCGAGGCCGGTATCCGCGCCCACGATGATGAGGCACGGTATCTTGACGCCGTTTAGGCGTGCGGGGTGGAACTGCGCTCGTATGATGGTCATCACCATCGTCGGAGCCCATTCGCTAGCGTCCGGCGTCACGTGCACGGCGACGATGCGGCCCCGGTGATCGATCAGCACGCCGAAGCCGCCGCGGCTCCGGCGCGAGCGTATCGTGCTCGGCATCTTGACCGCGCCGTCGATGATTTTTGGAGGCACATAGTCGATGCCCTCTTCCTTGAGCGCCATTGCGTAAGGCGTCAAGTCATGCAACAGATAGTCGAAGTTCTCGCTGAACGCGGATGTAAAAGCCGCCTCCGCAAGCTTTTCTTCGGAGGCGAGCGCATATTCAAAACCAATATGAAGGCTCGCTTCGGCATCGCGAGGAACCGCCTCGGCGAGCGCGCGAAAGAGACTCATAGCATCTTCGCGGTGGCCTTCATACGCGTGGGCGCGCGCTAACAGACGCAGGGCCCGCTCTCTTCCGGGCTCGACGAGAAGCACTTCGCCGAGCTCCTCGATGGCCTCTATGTACTTCTTGTCCGCGAGAAGGGCTTCACCGACGAGAAGCCGCACTTCGATACGCTCGTCATCGGTCGTTGGCAAGAAGGTCGCAAGCCAGCTCAATGCCTGGTCGAACTTGCGATCCGAGATGTAATCGCGCGCTTGGTTCAAAGGAGAATGAAGCGCGGCGATCTCGAGCGGCGATTCTTCTACCTTGGGCTCGAGAAAGAAATAACGCGTCGGCTCGGCGCCACTCTTTTGCAGGCTTTCCATGAGCCTGGGGTGTCGGTTCGCGAACCGCTCGAGCGCATCCGGAAACTCATCGATGATCTCGAGCACGTGGCCTTTGTAGACGAGGCCTTCGCTTCTGACGCCGGAGCGAATCGTGCCCAGGTAGATCGGCGCCTCGGGCCGGACCAGAAATGTCGGTATCCCGGCATTCGGCAGGGCCTTCACGCGATAACGCTGCTTCACGGGCGGGAAGCGCCGCGGGTTCATAGGTCGAATGGTCGGGAAGTAGACGGCTTCAATGGCCACGACCTCATAGCGGCCGACGGGAAGCGTTGCTTCGAAAAAGCCGAGTGCTCCGTCGACGCGGATCAGATGCTCGTCACCAGTCTCCGTATGGCGTACGCGTATCTTGCGCCCGCGATAGTCGGTTCCGTCGAACCGGCCTTGAATGCGGCCAAACACGATGGAGAGGCCCTCTTGGCGCAGCTCACTCCACGTCTCGTTCCCATCGAGGTCATCGGCCCAACTTGGAGCAGCCAGCGCCAACCAGAGCGCAGTCATCGCTGCCACCGTCCATCGAGCGCCGGTCATCTTACCTCCGTCGGATTCAGGCGAGGACCATATCACACCCAGGATTCAGCATTCAGCATTCAGCATTCAGGAAACTCTCAGGAATAGAGGCCAAACCCGGTTGCCACGGTCCTGAGAGAATGCTGAATGCTGAAATCAATATCGGACCGCTTCAACGTGTTCGTGGTTGTGGCCAAAAATACGCTTGAAGCGCTCGATGTCTTCCGGCGTGCCGGTGGCTTTGGCCATGTTGTCGCTGAGCTTCACCGTGCGAAGGCCGTCGGCTTCCACGGCTTTGACTACGATCGAGACCGGATCAAAACCTAGATCGTTGGTCAGGTTCGTGCCCCATCCGAAGCTCAGCTTGACCCGTCCGTGAAAACGCTCCGACAATTGGAGGATCGTTTCGAGCTCGAGGCCGTCGCTGAAAATCAGAAGCTTCTCCTTCGGATCCACGCCGTGCGACTCGTAGAAGCTCAATGCGCGCTCGCCGAACTCGAAAGGATCCCCGGAGTCGTGCCGGAGCCCCTTCCATGCACGAGCTTGATCTTTCGTCATGTCGTGAAAGAAAAACTCCGAGCCGTAGGTATCCGTCAACGCAATGGAGAGCCCCCAGCCATAGAGCTCCCACCAATCCTTCAACACCCGATTATGCGAAGCGCGGATGCGATCGTCCGATTCGTGCATGATGCTCGACATCACCATGTAGAGCTCGTGCGCGGAGGTTCCCATGGGGACGAGCCCGTGCAGCATCGCCGACTCGGTGGCCGACGTGCCCGCGAACTGACCAGGGAGCTCCGCGGCAAGCACGCGGTCGACATAGTGCTGCCACTCTCGACTGAAGCGACGCCTCGTACCGAAATCGACAAACTCGATCTCGGGATGCTCGCGCAGAGTTCGAATCTTCTCTGCGAGCCGGACCTTGCCTCGGGCATAGACGAGGTCCTGCTCGAAAGGCGAGAGCTTGCGCAAGAGGCTTCGGTTATAGAGCTCGTTCAAAAGAGCGAGCGCTATAGTCTCCCAGTAGATAGCTTCGGACCACAAGCCGTGAAATCGCATCTGAAAGCTGCCTTCCTCTTCTTCGAGCTCGTAGTCGGGAAGCCGCAGCTGGCGCAAAAACTCGAGGTAGTCCTCGGTGAACATCCGATCCCCGTATTCGTTCGTCCCACGGAGATAATGGAGCTCGCTATTGTTGAACCGCAAGCTCCGCGCGTGGTCGAGCTCGGCGCGGAGCTCGTCCCGATCGACGATGTCCGCGAGCCGCACGTGCCGCGTCCGGTTGGTCAAAGCATAGGTGACGGTAACGTCGGGGTAGCGCAGAAACACCATCTGCCCCATGGTGAACTTGTAGAAATCGACATCGAGCAAAGATTGGATGATAGGCATCGCTACCGCCTTTCCTTTGCGAGCGTCGCGGAGAGCTCGGGCCAGGTGTCGATAGGCTCGGTGCAGAGGACTCGATGCATCCCGGCCTGTTCAAATTCTCGAAAGACAGCGTCCGCCTCGTCGGTAAAATCGGCGACGCCTGGGACGACGACCGGTGACGTCGCGTCCTCGAGCAGATAGATTTTCCGCGCGAGCGCGGGGTCGCGCTTTTTGATCTCGGCGAGCAGATCGGCAACCGTCCACGCGACGCAGTGACTCTTCGCTTGGCCGGCCACGATGAGCGCGTCGTAGGCGAGAAGCTCTTCGACGAAGGCCTCGTCTTTGGGCGGTGCTAGCCCACCGGATTCGGTCGACAGCTCGGGCCGAAGCACCGAGTAGTTCTCGCTCAACGGATGATCGCCTTTGACCTCGAACGCCGTCTGAGCGCCGCGCAGGATGTTGTGAAAAAAAACGGCCTCCTCGACGGTGGAGACGAGCGCGTGGCCGATGCCTCCGAGCATCGCGTGGTAAGGCCATACCATGAGGGAGTACTTACCGTCCTGGCTGAGGGTCCGGCAATATTGCTCCAGATATTCTTGGTCGCAGCCGGGAATCGATTCCAGCGCGCGCGGACTCACCTTCCACCGGCCGGAGGTGACGTCTTCGAGTGTGACCACCGTCATAGGCTCGGGGTGCTCCCCCGCCATGTCGACGAGAAAGGCGCTGTGGAAGATCTGCATAGCTTTGTGGGTGTCGAGTGTGGCATGGATGCGCGTGATGCGATCGAGATTCTCGTAGATGAACCGACAAAGCCGCTTGTTGTCCTCGACAGCGGCCATCCCCGATCGCCCCGCAACAAAGAGCTCGAATTCCGGAATGCAGAATGTGTTCTGGACATCCACGAGCAAAAGCCCAATACGATAGGCGTCACTCGAGGACGGCGCCACGGCGTGCTGCTCGCGCCACCTCTGAGCCTCGCGGGCCAGCTTTTCGTAAGGGACGCGAAAGACCTCACCCACTTTTTCGGGATCGAAATGTTCCGGTATTATCAAAATATCTCGACAATCTGGGCCTCGGGCTCGCGGCTCGTAAAGCTATAGAGCATCGCTGGCCGGTGACGCCCCCCCGTCGATCTCTCTCCGGATGCCTGAACGATACCGAGCGACGAGACTTTCTTGCGGAAGTTCCGTTTGTCGAGCCTTCGGCTCAGCACCGTTTCATAGGCCGCCTGGAGCTCGCTGAGTGTGAACTTCTCCGGGAGCAGCGACCACATCACGTTCGTGTATTGAATCTTCGCGGTCAGTCGCGCCCGGGCGTAGTCGAGAATGGTCTCGTGGTCGTAGGCAAGTTTCCCCGGAAGCCCTTCGACGCCCCAAAATCGTACTTGTTTATACTTGTCGGTCGTCTTCAATTCGAGACGGTCGCGTTGGACGAGTGAGAAATAGGCAATCGAGACGACCCGGCCGCTCGGGTCCCGCGACTCGTCGTCGAAGCTATAGAGCTGCTCGAGATAGACGTCGCGGAGGCCCGTCTGCTCCTCGAGAACCCGCGACGCCGCACCATCGAGCCTTTCGCCGTCGTCAATGAGCCCTCCTGGCAACGCCCACACACCGTGGAAGGGGTCCTGTTTCATCTGGATGAGCAGCACGTCGAGCCTTCCCTGGGCGACCGTGAAAATGCAGTTATCCACGGCGACTAGAACTTGCTGCGTTTTATTGGCCATCCCGTGCCATCCGCCCTCGTGTTAGTGTACATATTACACCATCAATATACGCGAAAGGGAATCGCGCGTCAAACGGGGAAGTCACTAAAGAAGCTGGGCGGCACCGGCGAAAGAGAGAACCTCACCGGCGGTCTGAAAGCGCTCTTCCGGTCTCTTCGCGAGGCACAGAAGAACGAGCTCTTCGAGCTTCTCGTTGATCTCGGTGCGTTTTGGCCGCAGCGGCGGGGCCGGCGTGTGCAGGTGGTGCATCAAGAGGTTGCCCTCGGTGAACGGGGCGCGGCCGACGAGAAGCTCATAGAGCGTCGCGCCGAGCGAGTACACATCGGTGCGCGGGTCCGTCAGCTTTCCCTGAATCGCCTCCGGGGAAATGTATTTCGGCGTCCCCGACATCGAGTAGGCCCAACTCTCCCCGCTCTTTTCATCCTCAGGGGGCTCGGCGGGGCGGGCGAGCCCGAAGTCCAAGAGCTTCACACGGTCATCGGCGGTGAGTATAACGTTCGACGGCTTCAAGTCGCGATGGATGATCCCGCGACTATGCGCGTGGTCGAGGCCCTGACAGACCGAGACCAGCCAGTGAAGCGCTTCGGGAATGTCGAGCCAGGTTTTTTTCCGAAGGATGCCTTGATAGGTCTCCCCTTCTATGAGCTCCATGCAAATGAACGCCTTGTCCCCGTCATAGCCCAGGTCGTAAACGGTGACGATATTGGGATGGTTGAGCGCCGCGGCGGCGCGCGCTTCTGCCAATAGCTGTTCGCGCGCCGCCGGATCTTTGGCGAGTGACTCTGCGAGCACTTTGTAAGCGACAGGTCGTTTGAGCAACCGGTCGAATGCTTTGTATACAGACCCCATGCCGCCTTTACCGAGCATGCCGGTGATCTCGTAGCGCGCCTTGTCCTGATGCGTCACGATCGGCTTCGCGCTCTTGATCGTCTCGGAACGTGTTTGCTCGTCTTCGATCTGCTGCTGAAGCTTTTTATAGCGCTCGTTGGCGCCGCGATAGTCGTAGCGCACGACGATCACGCGGCGCAAAATGTCGGCAGCCTCGTCGAGGTTCCCTTCCGATTCTTCGGCGCGCGCGAGCTCGTCCCAAAGCTCGAGATTGTCCCCGGTCACCTCCTGTCCCGCGAGCACGGTGCGAAGCTTGTCGCCAGCGAGCGACGCCCAGCCCCGTCGCACGAAAGCTCGGGCGAGCTGCACCACGGCGACAGTAAAATTCGGGTCCGACGCCGGGACTTGCTGAAGGAACTCCACCATCTTGGTCTCGGAGTTCGCTTCCGCGGCGGATTTGGCGGCGTCGAAAAATCGGTTGGACTTGGCGAAAAGAAGGCTAGCTAGATCGAAATCGCCGAGCTCGAAATAAAGCTCGGCGGATTTTTCTTTATTGCCCGCCTTGAGGAACAGATCCGCGGCCCGTCCCTTCTCTTCCGCCTGGAGCGCTGCGCCCGCGGCCTCATTGTAAGCGCCGGCTTGCTCGTAACATTCCGAGGCGCGCTCGAATCGTCCTTCTGTTTCGAAGATTTCAGCGGCGCGGATGGGGTCGCCACCTTTCAGAAAGGATTCCGCTGCCGCCACGGCATCACCGCCCGAGAGCTTTTCGTCGCCGAGAAGATTCGCCGCCTCGCGTATGTCGCCCGCTTTTTCGTAAAGCTCGGCGGCTTTGCGCGTCGAGCCGGCCTTTTTCCAGAGCTCCGCGGCACGCCGGATCTCGCCATTTTCTTCCGCGAGCCCCGCAGCGAGACGCAATTGACCGCCGCGCTCGTAGATCTCGATCGCGCGCGCGGTCTCGCCCGCTTTTTCGAAACACCGGCCCGCGCGATGGCTCAGCCGGGCGAGCTCGGCAACGTGGCTCGCCGCACCGTAGTGGCTGCTGCGCCATCGATCTCCTGGGCTTGACGGGCGAAGCTCTCGCCGGCTTTCGCGAGCTCGCCACCTCGTTCATAGGCTTCGGCGGCACGCACATGGTTGTCTGCGCGCGCGTAGATTTTCGCCGCTTTCTCGAAATCTCCCGATTCGAGGAACTCCGCCGCGGCTTCGAGAGACGAGCCTGCTTTCACATAAGCATCCGCGGCATTCTCGTGCTGTCCGAGCTCTTTGTAGAGTTGGGCGGCGCGAAGCTTCTCGTCCGAGAGCAGAAACCAATCCGCGGCAACTTCTTTGTGTCCGAGACGAAGGCACATCTCGCCGGCGAGGTGGTACTCCCCGGCCTTTTCATAACAATCGAGCGCCTTGTCGAGATCGCCGAGCTGGTCGTAGTGAAGCCCAGCCGTGAGCCAGTCGCCGGACTTCTCCGCCGCCATCGCCCCGCCCTTCGCCTTGAGCCCCTCGACGCGAGCGCCGAACAAACGCTCACCAACGCCGCCAACGAGCGCGAGCACGCCTGTTTTTTGATTGACGATGTGGATCGCCCACACGACGCCGAGCGTAAGGGCAAACATTCTGACGTTGCCCCATGAGAGATAGCTCGTGAGCCCGCCGATATGTCCCCAAACAACTTCCACGAATTCTGCCACGCGCTCTTGTCCCTAGAGGTCCAGCTCTTTGAGAAAGTCACGGAAACGCGCGCCGAGATCGGGGCGTTTCAGCGCATAATCGACGGTGGCCTTGAGAAAGCCCAGCTTGTTGCCGCAATCGTGGCGAACGCCCTCGAACTCGAAGCCATAAATGTCGGTCTCTCCGAGCAAAGACGCGAGCCCGTTGGTCAGCTGGATCTCACCGCGCTGGTCTTTCGCCGTTGACTTCAAATGGTCGAAGATCGCGGGCGTCAGGATGTAGCGGCCGATGATGGCGAGATCGGAGGGCGCGTCCTCGACCGCCGGTTTCTCCACGAGCTTCTTGACTTTGTGCAGCCCATCGCCGACCGACTCCGCGGCAATGACGCCGTAGCTCGAAATGTCTTCTTTCGGGACGCGCATCACCGCGAGCACCGGAGCCTGGACTTTTTCATAAACCTCGACCATCTGCCGGATACAGGGGACGTCGCTCGCGACGAGGTCGTCGCCGAGAAGCACCGCAAAGGGCTCGTTTCCCACGAGAGGCTCCGCGACCGAGACCGCGTGGCCGAGCCCAAGCGCTTCTTTCTGTCGGACATAGCACACGTTGACGAGATCCGAAATCGCCTTCACGATCTCGAGCTCCTCGCTCTTTCCCTTCTCCTCGAGAAAGCGCTCGAGCTCGAACGACACGTCGAAATGATCTTCGATGGCCGTCTTCCCCCGCCCGGTCACGATGATGACGTCGGTGATGCCGGATGCGACGGATTCTTCAATCGCGTATTGGATCAGCGGCTTGTCGACGAGAGGCAGCATCTCTTTCGGCTGCGCTTTGGTCGCCGGGAGAAATCGCGTCCCCAGCCCGGCGGCAGGTAAAACGGCTTTACGGATACTCATGAGGCCGATCGAGTCCTTTTCCGAAATGAGTCCAGGGGTGGTTTGACGGAAAGCTAGATAAGATAGGCTCGCATGCATCACGCCGGCGCGCAAGCAGGAATTGCGGCAATGCTACAATGCGCCCGTGCTCGACGTTAAATTCGTTGCCGAAAATCTCGACTTCGTAACCCGTAAGCTCCGCGAGCGTGGGGCCGAGGTCTACCTCGAGAGCTTCGAGAAGCTGACCGGCCTGAACACCGAGCGGAAAAGCCTCCAGACCGACGTCAGCACGATGCGTCACGAGCACCAGACAGCATCGAAGAAGATTGGGGCGCTGTTCAAGGAAGGCAAGAAAGACGAAGCAGAAGCGCTGAGGGGACATCTTCGCCTGGACTCCGACGCGATCAAAGCCAAAGAAAACCGGCAGCGCGAGGTCGGCGAGGCGCTCGACAAGCTTCTGGCCACGGTCCCAAACCTCGCCCATGAGAGCGTCCCTGTCGGTCCCGACGAGTCCGCCAACGAAGAAACCCGGCGATGGGGCGAGCTTCCCCAGATGGACTTCACGCCAAAGCCTCACTGGGAGCTCGGCGAAGCGCTCGGCATCTTGAATTTCGAGCGCGCGGCAAAGATGTCGGGCGCGCGCTTTGCGGTGCTCGACGGCCTCGGTGCGCGGCTCGAGCGAGCCCTCATCAACTTCATGCTCGACATCCACACGAAGGAGCACGGCTATCGCGAAATGGTCCCGCCTTTTCTCGTCGGCTCGGACGCACTCTTCGGCGCGGGCCAGCTTCCGAAGTTCGAGGAAGATCTGTTCAAGGTCCGGGAGCACGACCTTTATCTCATCCCGACGGCGGAAGTGCCGCTCACTAACTTGCATCGGGACGAGATTCTCGAAGCGTCCGAGCTACCCCGCCGCTATACGGCTGTAACACCTTGTTTTCGAAGCGAAGCGGGATCCCATGGAAGAGACGTGCGAGGGCTCATACGCCAGCATCAGTTCAACAAAGTCGAGCTCGTGAAGATCACCGACGCGGAAAGCTCTTTTGACGAGCTGGAGACGTTGACCGCGGATGCCGAGTCCATTTTGAGAAGGCTCGAGCTCCCCTATCGCGTCATGACCCTCTCGACGGGCGACATGGGGTTCTCGGCCGCGAAAACATATGACCTCGAAGTGTGGCTGCCGTCTCAAGACACCTATCGCGAGATCAGCTCGTGCAGCAACTGCACCGATTTTCAAGCGCGGCGCGCCAAGATCCGGTACCGCCCCGAGCCGAAAGCGAAGACGCGCTTCTGTCATACATTGAACGGATCGGCCCTCGCGATCGGCCGCACTTGGCTCGCGATTCTCGAGAACCACCAGAACGAGGACGGCTCGATCACGATCCCCGAAGCGCTCTGTCCCTATCTAGACGGACTCGAGGTGATTACGAAGAACGGGTGAGCGCCGAGACTCCGGGCACTAGGCCCTAATCTAGCTCTAGCACGCCTCGACGGCCTCGACAGCCTCGACAGTTTGTCCCTCGGCTTCGAGTGCGACCTGCGTGCTCGCGTCTCGCCACGCAGGTGGCGCGGGTCGGCCGAGAAGGAATCCCTGGCCGTAAGTGATGCCGATCTCGAGAAGCGTCTCGAGCTCCTCCGGACGCTCGATCCCTTCGGCGATGATCGTCGAGCCCATCTTGTCGGCGAGCACTTTGAGCGCGCGAACCATTTCCCGGCGCACGAAGCTCGTGTCGAGATGGCGGATGAGACCGATGTCGAACTTCAAGTATTGTGGGTGCAGCCACGCGATCCGCTCGAGCCCCGAATAGCCGGCGCCGATATCATCGATCCCGATACTGATGCCGAGGTCGGTGAGCTGTTTGACGGCTTCGCCGAACAACGTAAAGTTCTCGATGATCGTGTTCTCGGTCAGCTCGAAGATCAATTGCTGCGGCTCGAGCCCAGCTTCGTCGAGCAGACGCAAGAGGCTGTCCCCTTGAAGCGCTGGGTCGTAGATGGACGTCGGCAGCACGTTGACGAAGAGCTTGGTGTCGCGCGGGAATCCTTTGGCATTTTTGAGCGCCTTGTGCCGGCAGAGTCGATCCAGCTCGAAGGAAAGGTTCCCTTCCTCGGCCGTCGAGAAGAGGTCGAGCGGGCTGGCAAAAGGCGAATCCGCCGGTCCGCGGCTCAGAGCTTCGAAGCCCATGGTCCTGCGATCGCCCATGTCGACGATCGGTTGGAACACGGTACCGAGCTCCTCGTGCATGAGAATCTCTTGTAGAAGACCGCGGGAACGAAACTGCCGATCGGCCTGAACGAGGCGCGCGCATTGCCACGCGTCCTGGACGAGACGGGCGATGAGCCGCTCAGGCGAGATGAGCGGGTTGTCAAGAACGAGACTGAAGCCCACCGTGATGCGGGTTCGACCGCTCAGATAAGGCGAGAGGAGCCGACCGAGGCTGTCATTGAGGGAGTTCTCGACCCGCTTCGCGACCGCCTCGAGCTCGGCCATGCGCGGAGCGCAGCCGCGCTCCGGCGGACTGAGGAAAACGAGAAAGCCGTCACCGCTGCGATCGTTCGAAGCAAAGACATCGCTCGCGCGAACTTCCGTGCCAGAGAGCTCGAGAATCAGGTCGGTGGCGCTTTCGAGGACCTCGCTGTAAGTCTTGGAGCCATAGTTCATCTCGACTTGGTTGAGCGGCGTGAGGTCAACGAGGATGGCACCGAGACCACCCTGCTTTTTCAGAAACGGCAGGATTAGTTCAACGCAATCGAGATAAGGCGCAGGCTTGAATGGTTCCATGTGCAGTCTTCTCTGGTCGGGAGGAGCCGGTGATCGTGTAGCAATTTGCAAGAAACATGCTGGTTTTTTCCATAGGGTCATCAAATTCGGCTGCCGGCTAGAAGTGGCTGATAGAGAAGAGGTTCTACGGAACAATCTCCGTGATGCCGCTTTTGCAGGCGTTGGCAAAGACCCACAAGGACGGTGGGAATACCCAATGGTTCGATCTCTCTTCCAGGAATCGGCGCTACAATGATTCCCCTGGCCGGAGGGATGGCCGAGTGGCTTAAGGCGGCGGTCTTGAAAACCGTTGATCGAAAGGTCCGGGGGTTCGAATCCCTCTCCCTCCGCCAGCCTATTTCTGGCTCGGACCTAGCGCTTGGTTTTGTCGCTCGCTCCAGGAGGGGAGACAAGCAGAACACCGAACCAACGATGTTGTTGGAAGAACCTTTCAACGAGCTGCAAGCAACGTTCTCGCCGGACGGTCGATGGATCGCCTACACGTCCGACGAGTCGGGCCGCTTCGAGGTCTACGTTCGATCCTTCCCCGAGCTTCGCGATAGAAACCAGATTTCCACGGATGGCGGGATGGAACCGCTGTGGAACCGGGACGGGACAGAGCTCTTCTACCGCAATGGCGACAAGATGATGTCTGTGACCACGGCTTTGGCTCCGGAGCTCGTTCTCGGCCGACCGGAGCTATTATTCGAGGCTCCCTACGAGGGCCTTCGCCGCCTCACAGCAACAAATTACGATGTCGCCGAGGATGGGCGTTTCTTGATGCTGCAGAGCGAAGAAGATCGGGCCAACAGCACCTTGCGCATCAACGTCGTTCTGAACTGGTTCGAAGAACTGAAGGCGCACGTTCCAACCGAAAAGTAACGATCTCGTTCAGAACGAGATGCCCTAGCCGTCCGACGATCTCGTCAGCGCGTCAAGCTGTAGTAGACCGCGCGCACCAAGCGCTCGCTGTTACCGGTCCAATTGGCATCGAAGCTCGCATGCGGTTTGGCGGCGACGATCTCATCCATACTCTTTCCCTCGTCCACCATGGTTTGCACGCGATCCCGAATCGTAGCGAGCATGTTCCGGTACGCCAGCAAGTCACTAGGGCCGCCGACCTCGCCGTGTCCAGGGATGATCATCGTTGTATCTTTCGTCATCTTGAGCACTCGATCCGCCGCGGCAATGACGCCTTTGACGTTGCCCCCGGCGTCAATGTCGATGAACGGATACATGCCGTTGAAGAAGACGTCACCCATGTGGAAGACGTCGGCTTTCGCGAAATGGATGATGGAGTCTCCATCCGTGTGGGCGTGCGCGACGTGAAAAACGCGGATCTCCTCGCCGTTCCAGTAAAACGTGACTTCGTCGGTGAACGTGATCTTGGGCCAGGCACCCGGTGGCGAGGCCTCGGTGCGATCTTGTCGTAAGATCGTCCTCACCTGCTCCGTGCTCAACCGTCGACGCACATTCTGGTGCGCAACGATAATGCTTCCCCGCTTCCCAAAGTTCTCGTTGCCGCCGGTGTGGTCTCCGTGCCAGTGGGTGTTCACGAGAAATCGGACGGGGTCATCGGTGACCGTTTCTACGGCAGCGATAATACTATCGGTGAGCGGAGCGTACTGATCGTCCACGAGGAACGTACCATCCTCGCCCACGCACAAACCGATATTGCCACCGCGGCCGAAGATCACATGCACCGCACCGCGGACGGGTTGGGCGCGTACCTCGACGGCGTCCCAGTCGACCTGCGCTTGGGCGAAGCCGACGCTCAACACGCTCGAAACAAAAAACGGAATCATGAGACGCATAAGACACCTCTCCTCTCCTCCAGGGCCGGAACCATATCATCGACCGGCTCACGTTGCGTGTTAACGAGTGTGGATGTGGGCCCGCTCAATCCTTGTACGTCCTAATCCGCTCCGGGCGAAGCTCGAGCACACGAAGCGCATCCGCGGCCTTGCGCCAGGCCGCGAGCGTTTCCTTCTTTGACGGGTCGCGCAAATCCCAGTAGCGGCCCGCGAGCTTCTCCGCTAGCTCGATCCCGCCCTGTTCCACCACCGTGACATTGCCGTCGAAGGACACCCAACGCTCGAGCTCGGAAAGATCGTTCACCACCAGAAGCGACGCCCTGCTATCCGCTTCGATGCGCTTGACCTTCTGCGACGTAGCGACCGTGAAGATCCGCACGACCTCACCGTCCCAGTCAAACCAAACGGGAACGCCGATGGGAAAGCCGTCCGCGTTGACGGTGTTGAGGATTCCGAGCCGTGTCTTGGACAGAAATGCGTCGCGCTCAGCTTCCGCCAGTTTCGTCATGCTTGCCACCCTTCGGCGCGATTCTATCTCGGACACTTCATTTGAGACCGATCCCGTTTGCTCTCGATCCGCCGCCGTCTTAATATCGTCTCGCTTATGTCCCTCGAACCCGGCACACGCTTGGCGCATTACGAAATCCTCGAGCCCATTGGGCCAAAGCCGAAGGTAAGATCAAGAAAGTCTCGTTCGACGGTGCCGCTCCCGTAACCCTCGTGAGCTCACGCTGGCCGTGGGGTGCCAGCTGGGCCACGGACGACGTCATTGTTTTCGGGCAGGGGGAGAGAGGCGGCGGCGTGCTCCGCTTGCCGGCCAGCGGGGGAGAGCCCGAGGTCTTGTTCGCGCCATCGTCCGAGAAAAGTATCTTTGGCCCCCAGATACTGCCGGGCGGTAACTACCTGCTATTTACGGCCCGCTCGGACGGTCCGTGGGCAGACCGCCCAAATGGTGGTTCGACATCTGAAGACGGGAGAGCAGCGCGTCTTGCTGGAAGGCGGTACGGACGCTCGATATGTACCCACGGGGCATTTGGTCTACGCGGTGACGGGAGCTCTTTTCGCGGTGCCTTTCGATGTCGAGCGAGTCGAGGTCACCGGCAGCGCGGTCCCCGTCTTCGAGGACCTCATGACCGCATTCGCCTACACGGGTGCAGCCCCCTTCGCGTTTTCGGATAACGGAAACTTGGTTTACGTTTCGGGCTCCGTTCGAGGCCAAAAAATCCCTGGTGTGGTCGATCGCGGTGGGGCCGCCACGCCCTTCGGGGAGCCGGGCCGAGGCTACTCCCGGCCGCGTCTGTCCCCAGATGGCCAACAATTAGCGGTCGCGGTCGGCAGCGCCGAAGCGCCCGACATATGGACGTTCGACCTCGAGCGAGACGTCATGACGAGATTGACCTTCGAGGGAGGTTCTCGACCGCTGTGGATGCCGGATGGATCCCGAATCATTTACGCTTCGAATCAGCGAGGTGACTACGATATTTTCCAGACTTCGGTGGATGGATCCGGAGAGGTGGTACAGCTAACAGCCGGGGGTTATCGGATCCCAGCCTCCATTTCACCTGACGGAAACGTGCTCCTCTTCCGACAAGACCGAACGAATGGCATGGATATCGGCATGCTTCGTCTCGACCAGGAGCAGAACACCGAACCAACGATGTTGTTGGATGAATCGTTCGACGAACGATCCGCCGTTTTCTCGCCCAACGGAAAGTGGATCGCCTACACGTCGGACGAGTCGGGCCAAGCCGAGGTATACGTGCGGTCCTTCCCCGGGCTTCGCGGAAGAGAACAGGTGTCCAGAAACGGCGGAACCGAGCCGCTATGGAAGCGAGACGGAACAGAGCTTTTTTTCCGCGCGGACGCCAAAATGATGGCGGTCCCCACAACATTTGAACCGGAGCTCAGCCTCGGCCAGCCCGAATTATTGTTCGAGGGCCCATTCGAGCGCTCCTCTCGCGACGTCGAAGCGCAGTACGATGTAGCCACAGATGGACGTTTTCTGATGCTCTTGCGGGAAGAAGGTCAGGCGGAGGAGACCATGCGCATCAACGTCGTCCTGAACTGGTTCGAGGAGCTGAAAGCCCGCGTCCCCACCGAAAAGTAACCATCTCGTTCAGAACGAGATCTCTACCCGTCCGACTCCTGCGCGATCTGGTACTGCTCGAGCTTCTTATAGAGATTACTCCGCGGCGTCCCAATCACTTGCGCCGTCTGAGAGATATTCCAGCCATTCTCTCGAAGCTTCTGCACCAGAAACGCCCGCTCGCTCGTCTCCTTGAACTCCTTCAACGTATTCGCAGTCGCCGCCTGAGACGACGGCGTGTCTTCCTGAGGAACACGAATATGCTCCGGCAGATCGACAACATCGATCGTGTCCGAGGGCGCCATGATCAAGACGCGCTCGATCGTGTTCCGGAGCTCGCGGATGTTCCCTTCCCATTTGTGATGGACGAGGCGCTGCATCGCCTGCGGAGAGAAATGCTTTCGCCGCAAATTGTCCTCGGCGGCGAAGCTCGAGACGAAGTGCTCGATGAGAGACTCGATATCGTCCCGACGCTCGCGCAAAGGCGGTGTCGGGATGGGGATGACGGATAGTCGAAAATAAAGGTCTTCGCGGAAGTTTCCCTCTGCGATTTCCTTCTTGAGATCTTTATTCGTCGCCGCAATGACCCGCACATCGACCTTGAGCGTGTTCTGCGAGCCGACGCGCTCGACTTCACCTTCTTGAAGAACGCGCAGCACTTTGGCCTGGGTGCGAGCGCTCATGTCGCCGATCTCGTCGAGAAAAATCGTCCCGCGATCGGCTTGCTCGAACTTTCCGATCTGTTTGTTCGTCGCCCCCGTGAACGATCCTTTCTCGTGCCCGAAGAGCTCGCTCTCGATGAGGTCTTCGGGGATGGCGGCGCAGTTGACTTGAATCCAGGGGGCGCGGTTACGGTTGCTGTTGGTGTGGATGGCGCGGGCGACGAGCTCTTTGCCCGTTCCCGACTCGCCCGTGATGAGCACGGTGGCGTTCGTGGGCGCGGAGCGGGCGATAGCTTCACGCACTTTGTCCATCGCCGCCGAAGTCCCGATCATCTGGTAGCGGCGCTCGAAACGGGGCCGGAGCCTAGAGACCTCCTCCGTGAGCTGTTTGCGCTCGAGCGCATTGCGGACGGCGAGCAAGATCCTTTCGGTCTCGAGCGGCTTTTCGATGAAATCGAAGGCGCCGAGCTTCGTGGCTTGGACGGCCGTTTGCACGTTACCGTGGCCGCTCACCACGACGACTTGAGGCGCGGTGGTGCGCTCGCGAAGCTCTCCAAGAACTTCGAAGCCGTCCATCCCCGGCATCTTGATATCGAGAAAAACCAGGTCGTAGGGCTCGTTCTCGATCTTGTCGAGCGCCTCCGCCCCAGACGATCCTTCGGAGACGTCATAACCCTCGTATTCGAGCGTCATGCGCAGCATCTTGCGGATGGGCTCTTCGTCGTCCACAACAAGTATGCGGGGCTTGACCATGTTTCCTTTACTCGGTCGAGTATAGCACGCAGCCTTAAACCTTTTGTTTTGAATAGATTATGGCCGGTTCTCCATCTCGATCAGGATCGACTCTCTCTCGTCGACCGCGCCGTCATCCTCAATGCTCGCGATCAGAAGATCGAGACGCACGCCCATGTGTACCGCCCCCGAGCGCTCTCGCGTATGCCGGAGCTTTTCGAGCGCTTTCTCGGTGAGTTTCGCCTCCCCGGCGGCGCTCCCTGCGCGACGCTTCACGAGAGCCGCAGCTAGCTGGATGAGCCCCTGCAAAAACTCGCGTTCGTCCGCAGACGGCGTCTCCGCCCACAGGCGCTCGAAATAGACATGCGCCTCCCACCAATAGGCAGCATTGAACAGATCGATCCCGTACAAGAAATCGTCGTCGAAGGATGCGGGCTCGCGCCCGTACATGTGGCCCTCCGGGTGACGTTCCGGGTGCGGCGTCTTGCCGGGCTCGTGGCGGTAGGGAGGGAATGCGCGTTGAGTGTAGCGTGTGCGGTTCAGCGTATCCTACCGCCTACCGCCTACCGATTGCGCTCGATGACGTAGTACGCGAGTGCCATCAACGCATCCTTATTGATCGACTCCGGCAGGAACGCGAGACATTCCTTGGCTCTGACCGCGTAGTCCTCGGCAAGGTCCCGAGCTTTGTCGAGACATCCGTCGCGACGCACCAGGTCCAGGATCTCTTTACGGCTCACCTCGTCGATGCTGCCGCGCTCGATGACCGCTTGGACCATCGGGAGCGCGCGGGGCTCGTTTTGAAGCGCGTAGATGATCGGCAACGTGACGTGGCCTTCTTTCAAATCCGAGAGCACGGGCTTGCCGAGCGTCTCTTCGTCGGACGTGAAGTCGAGCAGATCGTCCGCGACTTGAAAGGCCATGCCGATATTCATGCCGTACTCGCTGAGCGCCGTCTCGACTTCCGGCGTCGCGCCGCCTAGCTTCGCGCCCATTTGCGCGCAGCCATAAAACAAATAAGCCGTTTTGTGCTTCAAGATGTTGAGGTGCTCGTCCACCGTCAAGTCGACCGCGCCTCCACGGGTCAGCTCCAGAATCATGCCCTCGATCATGCGCAGCGTGATCTCGGTAATGATTTGCAGAATCTCGAGGCTACCCATCTCGATGGCGAGCCCAATCGAGCGGATGTATAGAAAATCACCGAGGAGGACGGTGAAATCGTTTCCGAGCAGAGCGTTGACGGATGGCCGCCCGCGACGCATGACCGCTTCATCGACGATGTCGTCATGGACGAGCGTCGCGGTATGGATGAACTCGGTGACGGCGCCATATTGCGGCCCCTTGTCACCCGTATAGCCGCAGGCGCGAGCGGCGATGAGAAGAAGCGCCGGCCGGACGCGCTTGCCACCGCTGCGGTAGATATAGCGACTGCTGGACTCGACGAGCTGGAGCTTGCTCTCCACTTTATCGCGGATGATCTGCTCGACGGTATCGAGATCGTCTTGGATCTCGCCGAAAATATCTTCGAGGGTCAGAGAGGGCTCTGGGAGCTGGGATCGTGTTTCGGAGGACGCCATCGTTGTTCTTCCTGCCCTGGGCTCTTAGCGATAATTCTTGAACTGCATCGCGATGCCGAGATCCGCCTCTTTCAGCAGAGCCATGATGGACTGTAGCTCGTCTTTCTTTTTGCCGCTAACGCGAACTTGGTCGCCCTGAATCGCGACTTGGACCTTACGCTTCGTGGATTTCACGATTTTTACGATCTCGCGCGCCTTGTCCATGGGGATGCCGTTCTGGAGCTCGATTCTCTGCCGAACGGTGCCTCCGAGCGCGGACTCGATCTCGCCCGGATTCAACGCCTTCAGCTCGATACCCCGCTTCACGAGCTTCGATTCCAGGACGTCGCGCGCGCCTTCGAGCTTGAACTTTTCCGAGGACTTGAGCTCGATCGCGGCCCCATCATCCACGACCTGGATTTGTGTACCCGAGCCTTTGAAATCGAACCGGTTCACGATTTCCTTCATCGCGTGCTGCACGGCATTCTTCACTTCCTGCCCGTCCAGCTTGCACACGATATCGAAACTGCTTTCTGCCGCCATTCGACCCCCATTATTACGAAATTCACCTTTCTCGGCAACGCAAGCCGAGATCCTCTTTGAAGTCAGCTAGATGGAAAAAAATCGATAAAAATTCTCGTCCGTGGCTGCCTCGACCTCCCGCTCGGAGATCCCCTTGGTCTTGGCCAGGCAGTCGGCGGTCTCGCGCACGAAGGCGGGCTCGTTGCGTTTGCCGCGATAGGGCACGGGAGCGAGGTACGGACAGTCCGTTTCCACGAGGAGCTTATCGAGCGGAAGCGCGCGGGCGGCTTCACGCAGCGGCTCGGCGTTCTTGAACGTCAAGATTCCCGAAAAAGAGATCAAGAACCCGTGCGCAATGGCCATCTCGGCGGTGGCGAGGCTCGCCGTGAACGAATGCAGGATCCCACGCACATCCGCCGTTTCGTCCTCCAGAATAGCGGCCAGATCTTCTTCGGCCTCGCGGTGGTGCACGACGATAGGAAGCTCGAGCTCGCGCGCCAGACGAATTTGGCGGCGGAACACCTCCCGCTGCTCTTCCCTCGGCGACGAGTCGTAGTGGTAGTCGAGCCCTATCTCACCTATCGCCACGACACGCGGCCCACTCGCGAGCTTACGCAGGAGGGCTTCGCCACCCTTCTCATCGAAGATCTTCGCGTCATGCGGATGGCAGCCGACAGCCGTATAGAAATCGTGCGTTGCGACGAGCGCCAGGGCGTTCTTGTAGCTGTCTTCTTCGTCGACCATCGCGAGCGAGAGAATGGCTTCGACGCCCGCGCTCTTGGCTCGGGCGATGACAGCCTCGCGATCCTCGTCGAAACGGTCCATGTCTAGGTGGGCATGGCTGTCTATCATTTTCAGGATTCAGGATTCATTGTTCGTGGTTCACTTTTCTTGTATCGCTTGGGTGTAGCCTAGGCTTTCCAGGCGGCGGCGCTCCTCTTCGGTCATTTCTACACCTTCGGGAGCGGGGGCGTTGCCTCTTAGGTGTTCTTGGGCTCTTAGCCAGGTGAACAATTTTTGTTCTAGGTAGCCTCTTGCGAAGTTGTCTTCTTCGGACAGGTCAGCGGTTTCTTTTGGGTCGGCGATTAGGTCGTAGAGCTCTTTTTTGTCGGTGCGGCTGTCCCAGATGAGCTTGTGATTCTTGTTGCGGGCGCTGTAGCGGGGGCGTTTCCACACCGTGCGCGAGTAAGCAATGCGGTCGGCGGCGGCGGGTCCTAGCAAGCTCTTTCCTTGCATGTCGGTCGCTTGGATGCCGGCGAGCTCCAGGATGGTCGGGGCCAGGTCGACGAGCTCCACGACGTTCTCGACGCGGCGCGGCACGGCGCTGGGAATCTTCATGATCAACGGAACGCGGATGCTTTCTTCATAGAGCTGGGTGTTGTGGCCTAGGAAACCGTGCTCGAAGAGAGCTTCTCCGTGGTCCGCGGTGAGGATGAGGACGGTGTTGTCTCCGAGGCCGCGGTCGTCGAGTTGCCGAAGGAGCTTTCCGACGAGATCGTCGACATAGGCTAGGTTGCCATCATAGAGCCCGCGCACTCGGGCGAGCGTCGCGGTGTCGAGAGGCTCTCCTGCGGCGACGCGGTCGTTCAGCGCTTCGACGACCTTGGCGTCGGCCATACCTTCCGGAAACGGTTCTGCCGGGGCGAAGCGGGTATCGAAAGGCGCTTTCGGGTTGTACGGGAAATGCGGCTCGCGAAAGTGGACGTAGGCGAAAAAACGCTCGTCGCCGACGTCGTCTAGCCAATCGCGGAAGGTTGCGAGGACGGAGTCACCGCGACCCGTGTAGTCCTCTTGCTCCCAGATCTGGAAATACTCTTGGTAGCCCTGATCGAGTCCGAACATTTTAGAGGCGACGGCGTTTCCTGAAAACCCGGCGGTGCGATAGCCGTGCTCGGCGAGGAGTCCGGGAAAGGTGATGACGTCGTCCCGGAGCCGGTCGGCAAAAGAGACGCTCTGGTGGCGCTCGGGGTATTGGCCGGTGAGAACGGAGCCTATGGAAGCGATCGTGTAGACGGCTTGGCTCACGGCATTGTCGAAAACGACGCTGGTCTCTCCCAAGGCGTCGATGGCGGGTGTCGTGTTCTTGTCGTGTCCATAGAGTCCTGTGCGGAGCGCGTTCGCGCCGTCGAGAACGATCAGCACGATGTTGGCGTCGATCGCTTGAAGCTCGCGTCGCGGCGGCGTGAAAGCCGGGACGGTCAGCTCGGGCCATATGACGGTGCCGCTCACCGAGCGCAGAACGATCTCGACGGGGCCGTTCGCACGCAGGGTCTGCTCCCAGACCTCTTCGCCCGCGAGCGTCTCTTCGACAAGCGTGGACCGTTCGGTGCGCACCACGATGTCGACCCCGTCGCCAGGCGTCAGCCGGAGCTGCGCCTCGCCGGGAACGTCCGCGTAAAACGTCACGGAGCCGCCCGCGGGCAGATGGAGCCCTTCGTTCACCCAAGCGAACGGGCCCGGGCGCCTTGCGACCGGCGCTTCGCCTTCGGGCGGAATGTCGAAGCGATAGAACGCGACCGCGAGCCGCCGTCGGTCGGCGGAGCTTCGGTTGGGATCGCCCGCGTAGCGGAAACGCATTCTGATCTCGTTCCGGCCTTCTCGAAGCGGCAGCTCGAACGGATAGCGCTCGCGCGTGGGACGCAGCTCGATCTCGGTCAGCTCCTCGCCGTTGACGCTCAGGCGAATCCATTGGGAAGGACTGCCTTCGAAACGGAACGGCTCGCATTCGATCCAGGCCATGTGGCGGCCAGCGCGATCGCTCGTGAAGGTGAAGACCGCCGCTTCTTCGGAGGCCCAGCGAAAGGTATTGCCATCTCTGGCCGTCTCTCCATGCGACCAGCCTTCCTCGCTCAAGTGAGGCAGCGCGCGCGGCGAGCCGAATTCGATCAGGATACCGTTCCAGCTCTTGCGCGCGACCGCGACGGCATCAATAAGTGACCGCGCGTCGGCCGTAGGTGGCTCGGCCGGCCCGGGACCACAGGCGACGCCTAGCGCCGCGAGCACCAAGAAAAATTGTTTCACTTGACCTTGGTACCGGGCGCGACGTCTTTGTCGAACGTCGCGAGCACAGGTCCATCCTCGGTGCTTGCCGCGAGAAGCATCCCTTGAGATTCAACCCCTCTCACCGTGGCGGGCTTCAAATTGGCGACAACGATGATGTGCTTGCCGACGAGCTCTTGGGGCGTGTAGGATTTCTTGATCCCCGCGACGAGCTGCCGAGTCTCCGAGCCCAGATCCACTCGAAGTCGAAGAAGCCGGTCGGCGCCTTCGATCTCGGACGCTTCGAGCACCTTGGCCACTTTCAACTCGACTTTGAAGAAGTCGTCGATGTTGATTTTTTCGTCTTCGCTCATCGCTTTCCTTTTGTTTGGCCTTTCGTTTGGTAGCTCACGATCGCAGCTTGCTGTACCTGTTTCAAAGAGACTTTTTTCGCGCGCGCGATCCGCCGGCAATCATCGAACTCAGGCGCGACGTTCACGACTTTGCCTCCGAAGAGCCCTTCTTTGACGCGGACTTTGCCGAAGCGCGTCCGCACCGCGATGATGCGGCGCTCGAGCACTTCACGCTCGATAGCGTGGGTGCGCACGCCGAGCGTCGTGCTCTCCCGAAAGAGGATCGCCGTCGCTTGATCGCGGCCACGCGGGTGTACGAGGACGGTCACGTTCGTGCCGGGCCGGTTCTTTTTCATCATCACCGGCGTCAGAAAGACATCCAGAACGTCCGCCTCGAGCAACTGCTCCTGGACAAAGCCCAATTGCTCCGGCGTTTGGTCGTCGATGGTCGTCTCGAGGACGAGAACCGTTTCCGAGCGACGGCTCTCCGTCTCGCCCAGAACGAGCCGAAGCGCGTTCGGCCTTCCCGAAGGCGGATCCTTCGTACCGAGTCCATAGCCTAGACGCGTGATCGTCATCGCAGGCATGGGGCCGAATCGCTCGGCGAAGGCGCTCACAAGTAGTGCCCCGGTCGGCGTCGTTCGCTCGAAATCGCCGTCCGCGAATACCGGTACGCCCTTTAATAGTAGTGCAGTGGCCGGCGCCGGCACGGACAGCCGGCCGTGCTCGGTATCCACCCAGCCGGAGCCCACGTTGAGCGGTGAGGCTTCGACGCGGTCGACACCGAGAAGCTCGAGGCCCGAAACGGCGCCCACGACGTCTACGAGCGTGTCGAGCGCGCCCAGCTCGTGAAGATGGATCTTCTCGACGCTCTTGCCGTGCACGGTGGCTTCCGCCTCGAAGACTCGGTAGATGAGACAAAGCGAACGCGCCTTGATATCTTTCGAGAGACGGCTTTTTTTTAGAATCCGTTCGAAATCGGCCCAGTGGCGGTGGCCTCGATCGTCGGGCGCGTCCACGCGGATGCGCGTGCCGTGGATGCCGCCACGAACCGCCTTGGACCGGATCAGCCGGAAACCGGTCACCGAGAGCTTGTCGAGCTCGGCCACGAGCTCTTTCAAGGGCACGCCGAGGTCGACGAGCGCCGCCAGGATCATATCTCCGCTCGCGCCCGCGGAGCCATCCAGATAGAGAACCCGCTCGCCCATTGAAGCCGTGCAGTGTACTAGAGTTCGCCGTGCTCTTTGAAACTCCAGTAGCGGCCGGCGCTGACGATGACGTGGTCCAAAAGGCCGATGCCCAGGATCTCCCCCGCCCGGTGCAGCCTCTTGGTCAGCTGCCGGTCCTCGAGCGACGGTGTCGGATCGCCGGATGGGTGATTGTGAAAGACGACGATCGCCGCCGCCCGAAGAATGGCGGCTTCACGGTAGACCTCGCGGGGGTGGGCGAGCGAGCCGTTCAGGCTGCCGTTGGAGATTATTTCGAGGCGCATCAGCCCATTGCGGCTATCGAGCGCGAGCATGCCGAATTCCTCTAGAGGCTTCGTCCCGAAACGCGGCATCAAGTAGCGGCCGGCATCCTCCGGCACGCGGAACCGCGGCCGCGCGAGCTCCGGCGCCGAGGCCGCGCGCCTTCCGAGCTCGAGAGCTGCGAGAATCCGCGCCACGCGCGCGTCCTTCAACCCGGGCACGCGCGCAAGCCCCGCGGCGCTTTGGCGATTCAGGCCCTCGAGATCTCCCGCTTCCCGCAAGAGCTGATTGGCCAGCTCCAGCGCGGAGGCGTTTTTGGTGCCCGAGCCCAGGAGCACGGCGAGGAGCTCGTTGACACCGAGCGTTTCGGCGCCACGCTCGAGGAGCTTCTGGCGAGGTCGGTCTTCAGGCCACAGAGCTTCGAGTTTCATCTAATCTCCTTTCGAAGATCTAGACGAGAACGGGCTCTTGTAACCTCCGTTCCAAGCTGCGATTCGAGTGGCTCACGTAGACGAGACGGCCGTCGCGCCAGGCGCGGCGGAGCTCGTCTTCCACCACGGTCTCGGTCTCCACGGCGGTGAGGGCTTTGCGAGCCCAGCGCCCGAGCTCCACGAGTGCTGCGCACTCCCACCCATCGACAGCAATTTGTGCTACGGGGAGCTCATGCCCTTTTTCGAGATAGGCGACGCCGACGGAGGCCCTGGGTGTGACCTGCTGCAGCCTTTGCGCGGCCTGTTTGGCTTCTTTGTCGAAGCCAAAAGACCCTACGCAACTCATGAGCTCCCCTGTCGAGAACGTGTGCTGCGCGTCGTAAGGCCGCTGCCGGTTGGAGACCCAGACCGGAGACAAAGCTTTCGAGGAGGCCAGAACGCAGATTGCCTCCGCCGTGTGCCGACGGAGCGCGTGCGAAAGCCCTTCCGGCGTCACGATCCCTCGCTCGACCAGGGTTTCGCCTAGAGGGATCCGATCGCGATGACACTCTTCGTAGACCGTTTCGAATACCGCTTTCGGAAGGGGCGGATCGGTTTCGTGGCGTAAGATATCGGTGAGACGATGCTCCATGTTCGAGGCCGCGGCCCAGCAGACACGGTTATCCTCGACGAGGACGGTTCCCTGTGGGGCGTCTTTCGACGCGAAGACCAAGGCCCCAGTGGCGCCTCGCGGGAGTCGATCGATACCCTTGAGCAGACGCAAGAGCGTGGGCACTTCGAAGTTTTGGTAGTCCGGCATGTCAGTTTTCAGATCGTTCAAAAACGCTGAGCGCCTTACTGAAGGTGCAAAACGAATGCCGATCTCAAACAGCAGCGCAATGATTTAGAATCAACGACTTAGAGTGGACTAGACGCGTTTTTCGAGGGTTTTCTACCGGACCGCGTGGGACTTCCCCAACAGCGCTTGGCCGGTAGCCGAAATCAGATCACGGTTCCGTCAGGCACCGTGACGTTCTTCGGAATAACGACAATCCCGTCGCGGATGAAGTAGCTCTCACCATCGGCCTCGGTGACACCTTTTTCGTTGACGATGCGCACGCCCCTGCCAATCCGCGCGTTCTTGTCGACGATGGCGCGTTGGATGACCGCGTCCTCGCCGATACCCATGGGCGGGCGTCTCGCTGCCAAATCGGCCTCCACCTCATGCGGCAGCTGATAGAAGTCAGCCCCCATGATGACGGCCTCCTTGAGCACCGCGCCCTTGGCGACCCGCGCTCGCACGCCGATGACCGAGCGCTCCACGCGGCATTGATTCAAGATGACGCCTTCGGTGACGAGTGAGCGCACGATGGTGCAATCGTCGATCTTGCTCCCGGGCAAGAACCGAGGATGCGTATAGATGGGCGCGAGCGGCTCGTAGAAGTTGAAGCGCGGCAGTGGATCCGTCAAATCCAAGTTAGCTTGATAGAAAGTGCCGATCGTCCCTACATCTTCGAAATAGCCGTCGAACACATAGGCGAACAGACCCCGACGTCCGACGAGCCCCGGGAGGATCCCGTGGCCAAAATCATTCGCTTCGGACTGAAGAAGCTCTTCTTCGAGGACCGAACGATTGAACAAATAAATTCCCATCGAGCCGAGATACTTGCCGTCCTCTGTCTCGAACCCCTCGAGCGCGTCTACGGCGGGCTTTTCGACGAACCGTGTGACTTTTTTCGACGCATCGACTTTGAGAATGCCGAAGCGCGGAGCGTCTTCGCGCCGTATGGTCGTGACCGCGACCGTCACCTCCGCGCCGTTTGCCTCGTGTTGCGCGACGACCTCGCGAAAGTCCATCCGGTAGAGCTGATCCCCGCTCAGCACGAGCGCGCGCTCCACGCCGGGGCGGTTTATGATGTGGCGCAAGTTCTTACGCACCGCGTCGGCCGTGCCCTGATACCAATCCTTTGCCTCCGGTGTCTGCTGAGCAGCGAGGATGTCGACGAAGCCCCGCCCGAAATTGTCGAAGCGATAGGTTCGCGTGACGTGATTGTTCAACGAAGCGGAGTTGAACTGGGTCAAAACGAACATCCGCCTAATACCGCTGTTCAGGCAGTTGCTGATGGGAACGTCGACGAGGCGGTACTTGCCGCCAAAGGGAACGGCGGGCTTGGAGCGCTCACGGGTCAAAGGGTGAAGACGCGCCCCAATGCCTCCGCCAAGGATCACCCCTATTGTTTTATCGGGCACGGTGGCGCCATCCTACCATGGCGCCCACGATACGCTTCTGGCCTCAACTATGGGAAAATAAAGTCTAGACCGCATGGATTCTCTCAAAGAGCTCCTCTCCAACCGTCCGAAAGTGATCGCCCGCACGAAGCAGGGACAACTCGTTCCCGGCTATCTCGACAAGGGACAGCTACTGCCGCGAGGCATTTTGAAGATGAGCGACGCGAACGGTGAGCCTCTGCCCGTCGACATCCACAGGCTCAAAGGTGTGTTCTTCGTACGCGACTTTACGGGCGACGGGGACTATCTGGAAGAAAAATCTCTGCACGCCGATCCGAGTCGGCTCGGGATTCGGGTCCGCATACGCTTCGAAGATAACGAATCACTCGAGGGTGTGACCGAGAACACACTCGAGCTGCTCACGAGCCCCGGCTTTTTCTTCTGGCCCTGCGATTCGAAATCCAACAATCGGCTGATCTTCGTCATCAAAACCGCTTTGCTCGGCTTCGCCGTTCTAGGCGTGCGCCATCGGTGAGCGCCCAACCATCCACAACGCGCACGGCGCTCTCAGACGTAATCGATCGATAGGATTTCGAGCTCGGTGGCACCGCTCGGTAGCTCGAGAGTCACGACATCCCCCTCGCGCGCGGAAATCAGAGCTCTCGCTATCGGAGAAATGAAGCTGACCTTGCCTTCAGCCGGCCGGCTCTCGTCGACCCCGACGATTTTGTACACCCTCTCGTTGCCTTCGGGATCCGCGATGGTGACCGTCGCCCCAAAATGCACGCTGTCCTGGTCTTGAGAGCTCAGGTCGACGACGTCCATACTGGCCAAACGTTCCTGGAGAAACCGGATGCGGCGGTCGATCACCGCAAGTCGTGCTTTCGGTGACAGACTCTGGCCCTGCGCCTCCTTCTTTCTCTTCGCACCAGCAGAACCTTTTTTCGCAACAACTTGCGGCCGCAGCACGTCCTCGAGACGGGTGAGCTCGGTGCGCAAGAGTTCCGCACCTTCGGGCGTGACGTAGTTCTTGGTGCCAGGCGGAAGAAGGTCCTTGGGCTCGGGAATGACTTCCTCGAAGGCCCCTTCGTCGGATTCTTTGATAAATGCTTTGCTCATGGGACTCCACTGCCTGCCAGCGGCCACGGGCCGGAGGGGCCCACCTCAACGCGCCGGATGCCCAAAAGTATTCTAGTTGGTGGGGAAAGGCAAATGCCGTCCTAGACGCTACAGCCTAGACGCTACAAGATGATGCGGTCGTTGCCGGCGCGGCGGGTGACGCGCTCGCGGTCGAGCCACTCGAGCAGAGGAATGGCGTGCTTGCGGGTGACACCCGCCATCTCTTTGAAGAAGCTCACATCGAGGCGGTCGCGTTCGGGCTTGAGGCCGCGGATGGATTCCTTGAGCTCGCGAAGGGCGTCGCGGTGGAAGACCATCCCGTCCCCGATCTGGACGAGCGTACCGTCCTTCAACAAGACTCGCTGCACGCGCTCTAGCAAGCGGGTGTCTTGCTTTCCCGCGGCCGCTGCTTCGCTGAGACTCTTTGGGCGATAGCCCCCGTCACGATATTGCTTCACGAGGAAGTCTCGGGCGGCGGTCTCCTCGGCGCTCAAGTGGATGCTGTGATCGGGAGTCGCGACGAGATCGCGCGCGCTCAAAAGACGCCCTTCGCCGACGCTCCGCGTCAAGACCCACTCGAACACGGCGTGCGGCGTGCGCGCGGCAACCTTTTCCCTCAGCTCGCTTTTCGGCATACCCCCGAGCAGCGGGTTCTTGCTCTGAAAGCGTTTGAGCTCGTCGAGCATGCGGCTCGCGATCGTCTCGACGACGTCGGGAGCAATGAAGAGCCGCGGCGACTCGGAGACCACCACCGCTTTCTTTTGGCCGACGAGCGCCGCGACGATCGGCTTCATCGCTTCCCCGTCGGCCGATAGCCGCCGGGCCAAATCGGGCTCCGACATCCCCATAACGCCCGCGCCGGCAATAAAGAGTGCGGCCGCGGTGGATCGATCGCCACTCGCGAGCGTTTCGAGCGCGCCGAGGGGCGCTCGACTGCGGACGCCGTGTTTCTGGGGCTCGGCGTCGAGAACCTTCCCACCCGCGATCGTCTCGAGAGGCGAGTAGCGTCTCAAGATGAAGCGATCCCCACGCGCGGCAACCATCGGGCCTTCCAGGCGGAGCTGTACGAAAGCGCGTTCTCCCGGGGCGATAGCTTTCCTGTCGCCCAGCACCCGCACGCGCGCCAGGACTTGCGCCGTTCCCAGATGAAGATGTACGCGGGTGAGATCCTTGATGGGGATGGGCGACGAGGCGAGCACGTCGAGCTCGGCATCGATCATATGCGTCGGCGTGAACGAGCCGGGCTCGACGAGGGTGTCGCCACGCAAGATGTCGGCCACATCGACGCCTTGCAAATTCACCGCGGTTCTCTGGCCCGCGCTTGCGGTCTTCTTCTTCTCGCCGTGAACTTGGAGGCCGCGTATCCGCGCTTTCAACCCTCGCGGCACGATCTCGATCTCATCCTCTTGCGCTACCGAGCCGGTCATCAAAGTTCCCGTCACGACCGTGCCAAAGCCTTTCATGGTAAACACGCGATCGACGGGAAGCCGGAAGAGTCCGCGCGTGGAGCGGCCCGGGACATCTTTAGCCTCCTCGAAGAGTTTTTGCTTGAGCGCTTCGATACCCTCTCCCGTTTTCGACGAGACTTCGAGGAGCGGTGCGTCTTCGAGAAAGCTCCCAGAAACCAGCTCCCGCGTCTCGAGAGACGCAAGCTCGATGAGCTCGGGGTCGGCGAGATCGCTCTTGGTGAGGACGATCACGCCGCGCGGAATCTCGAGCAAACGACAGATGTCGAAGTGCTCTCGCGTCTGCGGCATGACGGATTCGTCGGCGGCGACCACGAGCAAGACGAGATCGATGCCGCCGACGCCCGCGAGCATATTCTTGACGAACTTCTCGTGCCCCGGAACGTCCACAAAGGCGATGGATAAGTCGTCATCCTCGGCGAGAAAAGCGAAGCCGAGCTCGATGGTGATGCCCCGCTCCTTTTCTTCTTTCAGCCGATCGGGATCGGTCCCCGTCAGCGCTCGGACGAGGGCACTCTTGCCGTGGTCGATGTGGCCGGCGGTTCCGATGACGACGTGCTTCATGGGGGGATGATAGCAATTAGCATCGGGCGCGCGCTTGTGATTAAATCAGGCTTCCCCGGCCTCTTCGATAGGCACTCATATCCATCGGAAGGACCGATATCATGCGGAAGAACTTATTTCGGGCCCTTGGCCTACTTTTTGTCAGCACCGCCCTGGCCACCGCCCAGGACGTGGGCCCGCGCCGAGGGGCCCTCGTCATCGTGGGCGGCGCCATGAAAGATCCGGCAATCATGGAGCGATTCATCGAGCTCGCCGGGGGCCCCGAAGCACCTATCGTCATCATCCCCACCGCGGGCGCCGGGGACCATTACGACCAATATTACCCGGGCGCGCGGCGCTGGCGGAAGCTCGGAGTGGAGCACATCACCGTAGTCCATACGCGGGACCGCAATGTCGCCAATAGCGACGCGTTCGTGGAGCCCATTACCAAAGCGCGCGGGGTATGGTTTCCCGGTGGGCGGCAGTGGCGTCTAGCGGACGCCTATCTCGATACACGAACCGAGCTCGAGCTCCACAAAGTGCTCGACAGAGGCGGGGTTATCGGCGGCTCCTCCGCCGGCGCCACGATCCAAGGCTCCTATCTCGCCCGCGGGGACACGAAGAACAACACGATCATGATGGGCGACCACGAGGAAGGGTTCAGCTTCCTCAAGAACATCGCCATCGACCAGCATCTGCTCGCCCGCAACCGGCACTTCGACCTCATCCCTTTGATCGAGAAATATCCTCACTTGCTCGGTATCGGCCTCGACGAGAACACGGCGATCGTCGTTCAAGGGGATCGCTTCGAAGTGCTCGGCCAAAGCGTTGTCGCCATTTACGACTATCAGCGGACGCTCGCTGGCGAGGGCCGTTTCTACTTCCTTCGCCCGGGAGACTCTTACGACATGGGCACGCGCGAAGCGATGCGGCGCGCGTTCTCGGCGGAGCCATTCGACGCGGTCAAAGAAGAGCCTTGGCCCGACCGGCAATAAGGCCCCGAAGCGTCAAAGCCGCGAAGCGATCTTATCGACGATAGTCTTCAGCGTCTCGAAGGCGGGGGTTCCCTCGAGCACCCCGAGACCGATCGGGCTCACCGTGATCGTGTGTTCGCCGGCGGTCATGGCAATCACAGCGACCAACGGATCGCCATCAGCCTGCTCGAGCGCCGCGGCCGCGGGGCCGCTCATCCCAGCGACGTCCGCGACGCGAAACCCGTCCCCAAGATCGACCGCGTCGCGAATGTCATCGCTCGCAGGAGAAATCTGCAACAGCAGAGCGGGGTCTTCGCCGGCAGGCCACATGCAAATTTCTATGTTCCCGCCGTCGAGCGACTCGGCCGTGCCCGCACCAACGGAGGTGCCAAAGAGCTCATCCACTTCGCCCTGCATCACGAGACCGCACGCGCCGTTTCCACTAGGGCGCGTGCTGCCCGCGACCCCTGTTCCGCGCGGCGTGTCAGGCTTCGAGTCACTGCCTCCACAAGCTACCATCGAGCCGACAAGAGCAAAAGTCAGGAGCCACTGAAAAGGATAACGATAGAGACAAAGGCGCACTACCATCAGGTGCACTCTCCTTTAGGTCGAGCGGGGACCCCGCGGCCAGGTTTCGCTAGGTTGTTGTTCGAATTACAATTACCGTAACACAATGGCCAAACTTCCGCGACATCTGCTCGAGCGCGGGCCAGAAGAAACGGCGCGTCGCTTGTGCCTGAGCCTCCTCAGCGAAGCGGCGCGTGCGCTCGAGCGCATGGAGAACCCCGAGGACAAAGAAGGCTTGCACGATTTCCGCGTCTCGCTTCGCCGCCTGAGGAGCTTGATGCGGGCTTATCGCGTCCAGCTCAAAGGCTCCGGCGCAAAGCGGCTGCGGGCACGCGTGAAAACGCTGGCATCCTCCACGAACCTCGCCCGCGACGCCGAGGTCACGATCGAATGGCTCATGGGCGAGCGCGATCGCTTAGGAGAGGCCGAGCGCGCCGGAGCCAGCCACTTGTTGTCCCTACTCGAGGTCAAACAGCAAACAACACCCAGCGTCGCGGAGATTCGACGCGCGTTCCGTGCACTCGAAAAGAACTTGAAGAAAGCTCTCACGCGGATGCGGCTCCCCGCCGAAGAGACCAACAGCACGTTCGTGGCCGCCACCGCCGAGATCCTCGCGGAGCACGCCGACATTCTCCAAAAGAGCGTCGTGGCCGCGCACTCCGCCGAAGATGCCGCGCTTCTTCATCGCGCCCGCATCGAAGCCAAGCGACTTCGCTACATCTTGGAGCCGCTGCAAAGCGAGCTTCTCGAGGCACGCCCGCTCATCAAGGGGATGAAATCACTCCAGGATTGCCTCGGCGACCTTCAAGACACGCGCGTCCTGACGACCGAGATCTCCGAAGCTCTCGAGAGCTCGGCGCTCGAAGAAGCTAGAAAGCTTCGGGACCTCGCGCTAAGAGCCGAAGAGCTTCCCGTGGCCTACCCATCGCAAAATGCGGGCCTACTCGCTCTCTTGCGGCGACAGCGCGAGCGCCGGGATCGCTGTTTCGAAGATCTCGAGCGCAAGTGGATCGGGCCTCTCGGCGCCTCCTATTTCGAGCGCGTCTCTCGCTTCGTCGGACTTCTGAGGATATGGCCGGCGCGTGAGCTCACAAAGCGCCGCTTTCTGCTCGCCAACCTACCGGCGAGCTTGACCAAGAGAACAGGCGTTGGGATCCGAGAAGGATGGATCCCGGGTAACGCCATCCGCGAGCGCGTGCGCGCGGTGCGTATGGGCCGGCGGGTTCGCTATTCCCGCCACGTCGAATCGAACGGCGACCGGCCGATGGAAGAGAGACTGACACGCCCGGCTTTCGAGAAGCTTTGGGCTCTCACCGAAGGGCGGCAGCTCGAATGCCGCCGTCACGAGCTCGAGGACAACGGACGCGTTTGGACCATCGTCGCGATCCCGTTGCAGGATCTCGTGCTCGCGTCGGTCGAGGCGGGCGCCGAGCTCGTCCTCCCCGAGTGGATCCGCTCGGAGCTCTTGCGCGAAATCACCGGCGTCAAGAAATACGAGCCCGAAGCGCTCGCCCGGGCCGGCCCTAAGAGCGCGAACCTATCTCGCTAGGCTCTTGAAAGATCTCGCGGTCCTCGAGGCGCATCGCGGTCAGCGCTCTTCCCCAAACACAGCCCGAATCAAGCCCAATGATGTTCGTTCCAAGATACAAACCGAGACTCGCCCAATGACCGAAATAAACGGTCACGCCGCTCGGGAGACTCGCCATCTCGAACCAGGGACGGCAGCCCTTGGGAGCGCCGCCTGGAGGACCGGCATAGTCGAGACACATCTCGCCGTCCTTCGAGCACGTGCGTAGCCGCGTCAGTCCATCGAGCGCCGTCTGAAGCTTGCTGTCGACGCCGCCGTACTGGAAAGCAACGCTCGCCTCTTTCGCAAGCTTCTCCGCCTGGGCCAAGCTCCACGTGGGCAAGATGCCCGCATGCACCATGACGGCGTCACCCTCGCGGTGGAGCAAGGGCCTCTCGACGAGCCAGTCAATGAGTACGTCGCCATCCGGCGCGTCGAGAACGTCGTCGAACGTATCGCGTCGTCTCGGTTCACGTGTCCCTCGGCGGCGCTCGATGAGATGGAGGTCGTGATTACCGAGAACTGTGACCGCGCTCGTGCCGAGCCCTCGAACGAAGCGCAACACTTCGAGCGAGCTCGGCCCGCGATTCACGAGATCGCCGACAAACCACAAGCGATCCCGAGAGGCGTCGAACTCGATGCGCGCAAGAAGCCGTTCGAGCGTGATAAAACAACCTTGTACGTCGCCGACGACGTAAGTGGCCACAGGCGCATCATACGACATGACCGACAGCAACCTCGCCGACACCTTCGCGGCCGTAGACCTCGGCTCGAACAGCTTTCATCTTAAGATCGCTCGCGCTGTCCACGACGAGATCCACGAAGTCGATCGCCTGCGCGAGCGCGTACGCATCGCTGCCGGTCTGACCGAAGAGAAAACGCTGAGCGAGGAAGCACTCGAGCGGGCCTATACGGCCCTCGAGAAATTTGGCGAGCGGATTCGGGATATCCCAGCCAAACAAGTGCGCGCCGTGGGAACGAACACGCTCCGGCAAGTCAGCAACCCGCGAGCGGTGCTCAAGAAGGCTTCGAAGGCACTCGGACATCACATCGAG